>Ga0209323_10000304_pt1 | contig 31360 bp, 25 predicted proteins | sample Rifsed19ft2_FD_184014 | JGI IMG/M metagenome (GOLD analysis project Ga0209323, IMG submission 184014) | Soil microbial communities from Rifle, Colorado, USA - sediment 19ft 2 (version 2) | ecosystem: Environmental > Terrestrial > Deep subsurface > Rock core/Sediment | place: Rifle, Colorado...
GCGGCAGCGAACAGGCGCTGTCTCCGGAATGGATGCCGGCTTCCTCGATGTGCTCCATAATGCCGCCAATAAATACCTCCTTGCCGTCGCAGATTGCGTCCACGTCAATTTCTATGGCGTCTTCCAGAAATCGGTCGATTAAGACAGGATGTTCAGGCGAAACCTGTACGGCCTGAGTGATATAATCCTCCACGCCCATTTCATCGTAAACAATGCGCATTGCCCTGCCACCCAGGACATAAGAAGGACGCAGCAGCACAGGATAACCTATTTTACTGGCAATAACCTTCGCATCCGCGGCAGAACGGGCACAGCCGTTGTCGGGCTGCCTTAATTTTAGTTGATTAATCAGGGTGGCAAATCGTTCCCGATCCTCTGCAATATCAATGCTTTCCGGGGAAGTCCCCAGGATTCTTACTCCCTCTTTCTCAAGTGGTACAGCCAATTTTAATGGCGTTTGTCCTCCAAATTGGACAATGACGCCTTCTGGTTTCTCCTTATCGACAATCTCAAGGACGTCTTCAAGTGTAAGCGGCTCAAAATAAAGCCGGTCCGAGGTATCGTAATCTGTGCTCACGGTTTCAGGATTGCAGTTAATCATAATAGTTTCGTAACCCAGCTCCTTCAATGCAAACACTCCATGGACACAGCAGTAATCGAATTCGATTCCCTGACCGATACGGTTGGGGCCGCTGCCCAGGATGATAATCTTTTTCTTCTGTGTAGGCTCTGCTTCACAAGAGGTTTCATACGTGGAATACAGGTAGGGCGTAAATGCCTTGAATTCTGCGCCGCAGGTATCCACGTGTTTGAAGACTGGCCTGATTGCCTCTTTTTGACGGTATTTGCGTATGGTCTTTTCTTCAACATTGCACAAATACGCCAGATATTTATCGGAATACCCATATTGTTTGGCCTCAATAAGCATATCCTTGTCCATTTTAAAGTCGTTCTCATTTTGAGATGTGGGGGCGAGTTGCCGTTCATCTTTTGCATTCGGATACTTCTGTTTAATCCCGGCTTCCATGTCGAGTATTTGTTTGATATTGTAAAGAAACCAGTGATCGATATGTGTCCATTTATAGATATCATCCAGACTCAAGCCAAATCGCATCGCATCGGCGATGTGCCAGAGTCTATCGGGATTCGGTATCATGAGTTTTTCCCTCAGGAACTCAGTTCGCTGTTCGGCAGACCACTTATCGCTACCAGAAGGCCATAAACTCTCAAAACCGCATCGTCCGGATTCTAAAGAACGGATGGCCTTCCCTATGGCTTCCTTAAAGGTACGCCCGATGGCCATGACCTCCCCGACCGATTTCATGTGGATGGTAAGGGTTGGATCAGTATCCGGAAACTTTTCGAAATTAAATCGCGGTACCTTTACCACGCAGTAATCAATCGTGGGTTCGAAGCAGGCAGGTGTATAACGGGTGATGTCGTTGGAAATTTCATCGAGGGTATAACCTACTGCAAGCTTTGCGGCAATCTTGGCAATAGGGAATCCCGTTGCCTTCGATGCCAGGGCGGAACTCCTCGATACCCTGGGGTTCATCTCAATTGCCAGCATTTCCCCATTTTCGGGATTAACGGCAAACTGAATATTAGAGCCTCCTGTCTCGACGCCAATCTCCCGGATAATCCTGATCGCTGCATCCCGCATGATTTGATATTCAACATCGGTAAGGGTCTGGGCAGGAGCCACCGTGATGCTGTCACCTGTATGTACGCCCATTGGATCAAAATTTTCTATAGAACAAATGATTACAACGTTATCCTTCAGGTCACGCATTACCTCGAGTTCGTATTCCTTCCATCCAAGGACTGAGCGTTCTACGAGTACTTCGTGGACAGGGCTTGCCTCTAAGGCTATTTTGATATATTCTTTGTATTCTTCGATATTATAGGCTGCATTACCACCGGTACCTCCCAGGGTAAAAGAAGGACGAATAATCGCGGGAAAACCAATCTCGTCAATAATCTTCATCGCATCGTCGTATGAACGCGCATAACCGCTTTCAGGCACTGCAATGCCTATTTGTTTCATAGCGGACTTAAAGAGCGACCGATCCTCAGCCTTCTTGATAGCGCCCAATTTCGCCCCGATAAGTTCCACGCCATATTCATCGAGCACCCCCTTTTCCGCAAGGCTAACGGCTGTGTTCAGACCTGTCTGACCTCCCAGAGTGGGAAGCAGCGCCTCCGGGCGTTCCCTTGCAATGATTTTTGTGACCATTTCAGTGGTAATGGGTTCTATGTAGGTCTTGTCGGCAACCTCAGGGTCTGTCATGATGGTGGCGGGATTGCTGTTTACCAGGACGACTTTGTAGCCCTCTTCACGGAGCGCCTTGCATGCCTGAGTGCCTGAATAATCAAACTCACAAGCCTGACCGATGACTATTGGACCGGAACCTATGATAAGGATTTTTTCTATATCTGTTCGCTTGGGCATTTATGTTAATCTCGCTTATAAATATTGACTGTTTGTAAGTCAATGTTGCTGTCCAGCCTATTTTATACTTTAAAGATTATGAAGTTAGATTCTGGAGGCTGGATGTTTGAATTTTATTTGTTGTAATTTTTCCAATTTTGATAGAGTTTGTTTAACATTTTACCAATTTGATCAAGTATTTTATTGAAACTCTTATATTCTTCAGTAGAAATATATTGACAATCCTTAGCAAATGACAGCCAATTGTGTGTTTCTGCACATGACCCCAAAGAATGGATTAGGTGCTGTTTAAAAACATTTTCAAATTCTCTTTTTGCCCAACCTTCCGCAACATTTGAACTGATAGACCTTGAAGAACGAATTATTTGAGAAGTCAGCGAATACAACTCTTCCTTGGGAAACTTTTTCGATAAAAGGAAAATATCCATAGCCAAGTTGTAAGATAATTTATACACTTCTAGATCATTATAAGATTTTATCATTATAAATTTTTCTAACTTCCAACATCAAATCTCTAACGTCAGGCTTCTTCCCTCATCAAACCAATAAATCGCTCAAACAAATAATTCGCATCGTGCGGGCCGGGCGATGCCTCTGGATGATATTGCACCGAGAAGACAGGCATTGAGTGGCATTTCAGCCCTTCAACCGACTTATCATTGAGGTTTACATGAGTAATCTCCACATTGCCATACGGACCCTCGTGAATATTTCCTTCCGGTGGAGTTGACACGGCAAAGTTATGATTCTGTGCAGTAATTTCCACCTTTTTGGTAGAGATATCCATTACAGGCTGGTTTCCCCCGTGATGGCCGAACTTAAGTTTATATGTCTTTAAGCCTAGTGTAAGCGCAAGCAATTGGTGTCCGAGACAAATCCCCATGATTGGTTTTTTGCCCAGCAAACCCTTGATATTATCAACCATATAAGGTACTGCTGCCGGATCGCCGGGACCGTTGGAAAGTACAATACCATCCGGATTCATATCCAGGACTTTCTGGGGTGGTGTCCGGGCAGGAACTACCATCGCAGCGCAGCCAGCGCTGCTCAATTTTCTCAAGATGTTATATTTTACCCCGCAATCGTAGACAACAACCTTATACCTTTTCGATACCTTCCGACTGGCTTCGTCATCTTTCCACTCATACGAATCACTGCATGTCACCTCTTTTACGAGGTCTAATCCGTTTAATCCGGGAGATGACTTTACCTTCTTGATAAGGCTTGAAACATCAAAATCCGTGGTGGAAATAATGCCTTGCTGTGAGCCGCAGTCCCGTATGTGTGCTGTCAATGCCCGTGTATCAATCCCCTGAATGCCGACAATCCCTTTTTTCTTGAGAAATTCATCCAGGCTGATCTGTGAACGCCAGTTACTGGGGAAAGGACTGCATTCTTTTACAATGAAACCCTCCAGAAACAACTTGCGTGATTCGTAATCTTTTTCATTAATTCCGTAATTACCAATCAGCGGATAGGTCATGACCACCATTTGTCCTTTGTACGACGGGTCTGTAAGGATTTCCTGGTAGCCCATCAAACTGGTGTTAAAAACCACCTCGCCTATCGTCTCTCCTGGGGCGCCGAGAGAGTAACCCTTGAAGGTTATTCCATCTGCTAGTACAAGTACAGCCCTTTTTTTGTCCATTCTATTATTTTTGCATCTTAGTGTCTTTATAGTTGGATAATATTAAATTCGATAAATCGTACAATTAAAAAATGGACGTGTCAAGCCAAAGTTGTTTTTCACTTGACTAAGGTGACTCCTCTGCTATATTAAACCTAAATACCACAATACTATAAATCAGAAAGGGCATTTTATTTATGTCAATACTTGTTACTGGCGGCGCAGGTTTTATTGGTTCTCATCTGGTGGAACGTTTGCTCTCACTGGGTAAAAAGGTAGTTGTTATCGATAATTTTAATGATTTTTATCTGCCAGCGTATAAAAGAGAAAATATTTCGAAGGCCGTTCAGGACTCAAATTTAACACTATATGAGGCCGACATCTGTAATACGTCCGCAAGTCGGGAAATATTTGAGAAACACCACGTTGAAAAGGTCATTCATCTGGCGGCATACACTGGTGTAAGGCCATCTATCGAACGACCATTGCTGTACGAAGAGGTCAACTGCAAGGGAACGTTAAATATGCTCGAACTTTCCAGGATTTACAAGGTCAGGCAATTTATCTTTGGTTCGTCTTCCTCGGTTTACGGAAACAACAAAAAGGTTCCTTTCTCAGAAAACGATCCGGTGAATGAACCCATATCCCCTTATGCAGCAACAAAACGTGCCGGAGAACTTTTCTGTTACAACTATCATCACCTTTATAAAATACCCGTCGCCTGTCTCCGATTTTTTACCGTATACGGCCCACGGCAACGGCCAGACCTCGCCATCCGAAAATTCACAGAACTCATCGATCACGATCAACCGATCACCATGTACGGTGACGGGACAACCGAACGTGATTATACCTTCTTTTCCGATATTATCGATGGAGTGGTTGCTGTATTAGATAAGCAAATTGATTTCGAGATCATTAATCTGGGGGACTCAAAGCCAATTCAATTGAAACAACTCATCGATCTCATTGAGCGGGAACTGGGTAAAATAGCACAGATCAAAAGGATTCCAGAGCAGCCCGGAGACATGCATAGAACCTATGCGGATATTAGAAAAGCCGAACGTTTTTTACAATATCAACCGAAAGTACCTATTGAACAAGGCATCCGTTTATTTGTGAACTGGTATAATGAACGTAAAAAACAAACGGCAAAGTCATTTATGAAAAACAAAGTTGAACTTGTTCGATAGGGAATAGTTTTCCACATATTTGTTCTAAAATTACCCCCTTCGTGGGATGGGTTAAGTGAACCCCCTCTTTGGTTTATTGAGTTTGTCAAGGTATTCCGTTTAAGTCCCCCTTAAAAAAGGGGGACTTCGTCGTGAGCTCAGTCGAACGATTCAGGGGGTTGTGTTTTTTCTGGGCTATCCCCGTTTTCACGAGGACAAGTTTACAACCCCCTCTGTCCCCCTTTGTTAAGGGGGATATGGGGGTTGTTCCCTTTTCTAAGGGGGATTCTCTATGCCATAAATCGTATAACCCGCATAAATAAAATGAAATCCTATACAATCAAATTATTCATCTGAGGTTTTTTCACTGTGTTAACCCTTTCTAACAAGATCAGTCTGAGCAGGATATGCTGTATTCCTCCGCTTGTGTTCTGCATAACACAGGTACAACACAGCAATCATTACCGTTATATTTGTCTTTTTATAATGTTGATCATCGGGTTAAGTGATGTGCTGGACGGTTATGTGGCACGGAAGAGGAATGAAATGACAAAATTAGGAAAGTATCTGGATCCCTTTGCAGATAAACTCGTCCTTGTGATTTCTTGCATTATACTTTCCTCCGACCGTATATGGCCGGAACCAAGATTCCCTGATTGGATTCCAACAGTTATTGTTAGTAGAGACCTCATACTTATCTTTGGCACCATTGCATTACTCCTTATCACGGGCAGGGTGAATTGCCAGCCAACGATGCTTGGTAAGGCGGCAACGTGTCTTCAAATTATTGCTGTTATATCGGTACTCATTGGAAACCATGTCCCAATACCTGCCCTTGCTGCCATCTGGTGGGTGACGGTTGCTGTCACTTTTGCCTCCGGACTTTTCTATATATACAGTGGTGTAAAACAACTGTAATATTTTTTCGTAGTGTTGCATGTTGAACGGACTTGCAGATTTATACAAAAAGACTTTACATTGCCCACCTTTTTTAATACTATTTAATAGAAATTTAAATTATGTCTTCGGCGACTTTTTTCTGGATAAACGTTTCACCGTAAGGGCTGAAAATCGTTCGACTGAGCTCACGACGAAATCTTCAGCCCCTACGTGATTGAAATTACTAAACATAAATTATGAGAGGTGTTTTTGATGAGATTTAATACAATACAAGAGGTCGTAGAAGACCTGAAACAAGGCAAGATGATTATTTTGGTAGATGATGCAAACCGTGAAAACGAGGGAGACATTACCATTGCTGCTGAAAAAGTAACTCCGGAGACAATCAATTTTATGCTCACTCACGCACGGGGTATTCTTTGCCTTTCAATTAATCCCGAACGGGCGGAAGCGCTTGATCTTTATCCAATGGTATCCCATAACACATCAAACTTTCAGACACCTTTTACCGTTTCTATCGATGCAAGAGATGGGATCACAACGGGTGTTTCTTCTAAAGATCGGGCTGCAACGATATTAACTGCTATTGACGATAAGACAAAACCAGAAGACCTCGTCAGACCCGGCCATATTTTCCCACTGAAGGCGCAGAGAGGCGGTGTGCTGGTCAGGACAGGCCACACGGAAGGCGCGGTAGACCTGGCGCGCATTGCAGGACTCAAACCTGCCGCAGTTATCTGTGAGATTATGACAGAAGACGGGAATATGGCAAAACTTCCGGAACTCCGAAAGTTCGCTGAAAAGCATCATCTCAAAGTCTGCACCATTGCAGATATTATTAAATATCGTCACGAACAGGAACGGTTGATCGAAAAGCGTGTTACCGTAAAATTGCCCACGATCTATGGAAACTTTACGCTTCACCTCTACCGCTCCTTCGTTGATGAATACCTCCACCTTGCCCTTTGTTTGGGCATTGGCAGCGAAAGCGGAAATGCCCCTTCCCCGATGCATAACGAATCGGTGCTGGTGAGGGTGCATGATGAATGTCTGACCGGCGATATTTTTGGCTCTCTTCGCTGTGACTGCGGGGAGCAACTCCGTAGCGCCCTTCGGGTTATACAAAAGGAAGGAACGGGTGTGCTGCTTTATATGCGGCAGGAGGGTCGCGGGATCGGACTGGAGAACAAACTGCATGCCTATTTGCTACAGGAAAACGGATTGGATACCGTAGAGGCAAATGAAAAGCTCGGATTCCCCGCGGATAAACGTGATTACGGCATTGGCGCACAGATCCTGAGAGACCTTGGTATTACGAAGATGAGACTGCTTACCAATAATCCAAAAAAGTTTGCTGCCCTTACCGGATACGGATTGGAAATCGTGGAACGGGTGCCTATTATTACAGAGCCTAATGCGGAAAACAAACAATACCTGCAGACAAAGAAAGAAAAACTCGGACACCTCATCGAGAAAGTATAGGCTATCAACTATAGAAAGGCAAACCACAAAGATCTCAGAGGAGATACTTTTTAAGTAATTTCTTTTATTCCTATTTTAAAAATTCTTTCTCTGTGCGCTCTGTGTTTAAACTTATTCTGAGCAATGAAAAAACTGTTCGCAAAGAAGGCATTACGTGACCTTGTAGAAGAATCCACCCATCACCACTTCAAACGGGTACTTGGCCCATTTTCACTGACAGCCCTGGGAATTGGCGCCGTCATTGGCGCCGGGATATTTGTTTTGACGGGTCTGGCCGCCAAGGAGTATGCTGGTCCCAGCCTGATCCTCTCATTTGTACTATCTGGATTTGCGTGTATATTTGTGGCGCTTTGTTATGCCGAGTTTGCTTCAATGGTGCCACTTGCCGGAAGCGCATACACGTATGCATACGCTGGGCTGGGAGAGCTTTTTGCCTGGATTATCGGGTGGGATCTTATTCTTGAATATTCCCTTGCTTCAAGCCTTGTAGCAGTAGGATGGTCGCATTATTTTGTGAAATTGATAGGATTTTTTAGCCTGGAAATTCCACTGTGGCTTACTAACGATTACTGGACATTATCACACCATACAAAAGCCCTGTTTATTCAAAATATTCCCTATATAAAAGGCATACCAGTCGTATTTAATCTTCCTGCCGCGCTAATTATTGGCGTTATTACTTACTTGCTGGTTATTGGCATCAAAGAGAGCGCACGGTTCAATAACATCATCGTTGTAGTAAAGCTCTCTGTAATCTTGCTGGTAATATTTGCCGGATGGTTTTATGTAAAGAGTGATAACTGGGGAAATAGCTGGGCAACCTTTTCACCGTTTGGTATATCAGGGATTGGGACTGGGGCGGCGTATGTATTTTTTGCTTATATCGGCTTTGATGCAGTTTCAACCACAGCACAGGAGGCAAGGAATCCTCAAAAAGACGTGCCTATTAGTATAATTGCATCCTTGGTTATTTGTACTTTTTTATATATAGCTGTTACCGCCATTCTCACAGGTATGGTTTACTATAAAGAAATTAGTATTGATGCGCCGCTGGCAGATGCCTTCACACGGTACGGGCTGGTAAAGATACCATTTTTTATTTCAGTTGGTGCGGTAGCGGGATTAACAAGTGTGCTTCTTGTCTTGCTTATGAGTCAGGCAAGGATATTCTGGGCAATGGCAAAAGATGGATTATTATCCGAACGTTTATTTGCTGTTGTTCATCCACGATATGGAACGCCGTATATATCAACTATAATTGTCGGGGCATGTGTTGCAATTACGGCTTGTTTTTTTCCAATAGAAGAAATAGCAAAACTGGTTAATATAGGAACCTTGCTGGCGTTTTGTCTTGTATGTGCGGCGGTTATCATACTGCGCATTAAGAATCCGCAACATCCACGCGCATTTCGTTGTCCCTTTGTACCTGTTATTCCCATTATGGGTATTATTTCCTGCGGATATATGATGTTTCGTCTGGAATTTTCCACATGGCTAAGACTCTTTATATGGCTTGCAATAGGTTCAATTATTTATTTTGCGTATAGCAGACGGCACAGCAAACTCGCAAAGAAACACGCATTGATGGAGAAACAAAACGAATCAATGGTGGAGTTGGACAAGAGTTATTTGCAGGGGCGTTGAGCATACGCCCCAAAATGTAAAAAAATCTTGGAGGCGCTATATGAAATACAAGGTAAATCTCAAAAAAACCGAAGAAGGTTATGCTGCTTGGGTTCCTGGCCTGCCTGGATGTTGGTCACAAGGGCAGACCGAAGAGGAAGTTTTGGAGAATATTAAAGACGCTATAAAAACATATTTAGAGACGGTTGAAGAATTAAGCAAATCCATTTAACTCTGTTGCACTGGTTCGTATAGTGAAAGACGAAAACTCACGTTGTTAAAACTTTTGAGTATATTGGTAAATTTTCAGATATTTGTTTATTTCTCGATTATTCCCTTAACGCTATGGTATATCCAGATGTGAAAAAAGGAGCACTTCAGAAATGGATGAATGGAATCCCAAGCTTAGTCAGGGATGAACGTTTTATTAATAAAGCTTTGCCTAAAGAACAACTGGAAAAATTTGCATTAAAATTCGAAGAACAAATAAAGGAATCTTATTTAAAGAAATTCAACGACTGTAATAAAATTATATTGAATATGAGTTTAGTAATGATATGCACTGCTATGGAGATGTTTCTTGAACATATTTTCTTAACAATAATGAATGCAAACCCTCAAACTCTTTTGACTTTATCAAAAGATAGGAACATAACTCTTGAACAACTATTAAAATTTAATGATTACGACAAGGTACTGGATCACTTTAAAGAAAAATATATTGAACACATTACTCGTCAGGGAACTAAAGAAATATTAAATGCATTTGATTCTGTTGGGATTAAAACAAATAGTTTATTTTCTTGGAGCGATTTTACAGATGAAGTCCAAAAACAATTTGCTTCATGGAATGACAAGACGTTAATTGATATATTTAATGAAAGGCATTCTATAGTTCATGATAATCTTTATCCCATTAATGATATTCAAGAATTCGTTTTAAGAAAAGATTTCTTTACAAAAATTATTTTAAATTTAAGTGTTGAAACATGGCACAAATTTTATAAATATGGCGTTATATTGGACTCACATGAACTAATACGAAATGCCGTCAAAGCTGAGGGAGGTGATCCAAATAGTTATCCACCGCCGCCAAGAATCGGTGAAGGTGTGCTTTAGCACAGTATTGATAGGTGTTCCGCTGGATCTGTTCTACTTGAATGCAAGGAGTTTCAAAATAACCACAAAGTCACTAACACAAAGTTCACAAGGCTGGTTCAATCTTGCAGATTGGACCAGATATTTTAACAGTATCCCAGGGTTTGAACTCGTGCCGTGAAACGTAATCATACCAAATGTTTCGGTTCAATCGAGGACGATTGGGCCAGCGAAAACCACAAAGGACATCCGCGTAGGGGCAGGTTTCAAACCTGCCCCTACAGGGTATCTGGTGATGTAAGAAAGTTGTCTAATTGCAAGTTGTTCCGTTTAAGTCCCCATTAAAAAAGGGGGACTTCGTCGTGAGCTCAGTCGAACGATTCAGGGGGTTGTGTTTTTTCTGGGTTATTCCCCATTTTCATGAGGTCAAGTTTACAACCCCCTAGCCCCCTTTTCTAAGGGGGATTCTCTATGCCATACATCGTATAACCCGCTTAAATAAAATGAAAATTCCTATATAATCTAATTATGCAAGTTCCTATCTTACGGATAATTTTTAGCTGGCGGATGCTGGTTACGTTCTTTCTGGGCATAAGCTCAGGCATTCCTCTCCTCGTCACAGGCTCCACGCTTCAGGCATGGATGACCGATGAAAAGATAAACCTCGCAGTCATCGGGATGTTCTCACTTGTTGGTCTTCCTTACACGGTTAAGTTCCTCTGGTCACCCTTCCTCGATAGATATGTGCCTCCATTCATGGGACGGCGACGCGGATGGATGCTGATTTCTCAAATTCTTCTTATGCTGGCTATAGGGTTATTTTATTTTATCAAGCCTGCCACATCTCCGTGGATTGTAGCAATTCTTGCTGTTTTTGTGACATTTTTCAGCGCAAGTCAGGATGTTGTTATAGATGCATATCGAAGGGAACTCTTGCCAGATGAAGAATTGGGTCTGGGCGCTTCCATGTCATCTAACGGATACCGCATTGGTATGCTTATTTCAGGGGCATTCGCATTGTTTCTGGCTGATAGGATTCCATGGAATTACGTTTATCTGCTGCTTGCGGGTTCACTTTTCATCGGCATTATTACTACATTTTTAGGGCCAAACCCTGACGGACAGATAATCCCCCCAAAAACCCTCCGTGATGCCGTTATCGAACCCTTTACCGATTATTTTAAGAGGAGAGGGGCATTTGAAATTCTAGCCTTTATCCTGCTCTATAAAATAGGCGACGTCATGGCGGCAAACATGACAACCCCTTTTATCCTGAAGATAGGATTTTCAAAGACCGATCTCGCTGTCGTTGCAAAGACATTTGGCATAATCGCTATAATTGGAGGCGGTCTTTTAGGAGGAATTCTCCTGTTACGAATAGGGCTTCTCAGGGCGCTCTGCATATTTGGAATCCTCCAGGCTGGCTCAACCCTGGCATTCTCAGCGCTTGCTTCGGTGGGTCACAATTATTATGTCCTGGTGGCTACGGTCGCCTTTGAAAATTTCACCAGCGGAATGGGCGCTTCCGCCTTTATTGCCTTTATGGCGAGCCTTTGTAACAGAAAGTTCACTGCCACACAATATGCGCTTTTGAGCAGTCTCATGGGCATTCCGCGGGTGATTATCGCTTCGCCCACCGGATATCTGGCAGAATGGTTTGGATGGGTTCATTTTTTCATCTTCTGTACCCTGGCTGCTATTCCAGGACTTGTCTTCCTCTTTCGTTATAACACATGGCAAGAAGTGTCTTCCTCGCATATGAAAGCAACAGGCGCTCAGGGAAATGACGAACCTTCAGGCGAAGCACAACCTGCTATGCATTCAAAAGAGATTTAATTCGATTTGTTTGTGGCAGGCACTGACCGCGACGGTGAGCAAAGCGAATGGGCATTAATAGTTATTTTTATATAGTATTGACACGAAAACACCCCTCACCCAGACCCTCTCCCACATGGGGCGATGGAATTTTCCCTCCCTTGATGGGAGGGATTTAGGGAGGGTGATTGGCTTTTTTCCTTCACCCCCACCTAGCCTCCCCCATCAAGGGGGAGGAACTGACTGCTTGAAATTCCTTAGCATTCAATTACCCTTGCCACTGTTTCGCCAATGTCTGCGGGACTATCAACGATAGTAACACCAGCATTCTTCAGCGCAGTGATCTTTGAAATGGCAGTACCCTTGTTACCTGAGATAATGGCGCCAGCGTGACCCATACGTCTGCCAGGAGGGGCTGTACTACCTGCAATAAAACCGATGACTGGTTTTGTAATCCCCTGCTTTATAATTTCCGCGGCCTCCTCCTCTGCGCTTCCCCCGATTTCTCCAATCAATACGATAGCCCGTGTGTCTTTGTCTTCCTGGAACAGTCTGATTATGTCCACGAAATCTGTACCTACAATGGGATCGCCGCCGATTCCAATGCATGTGGATTGACCAAGTCCTCGTTGCGTTAGTTGCCAAACGGCCTCATAGGTAAGTGTCCCACTGCGTGAAACGACACCCACATTGCCGGGTTTATGGATATATCCTGGCATAATGCCAATCTTACAGGCGCCGGGCGTAATGATGCCGGGGCAGTTTGGCCCGATAAGACGAGTCTTTTTATTCGAGAGATATTTCCTTACCTTGACCATATCGAGGGTAGGAATGCCTTCTGTAATGCAAACGATCAGTTCAATCCCTGCCTCAGCGGCCTCCATGATAGCATCTGCTGCAAATGCAGCCGGCACGTAGATTACAGAGGCATTTGCCCTAAGGTTTGTTACTGCATCGGGGACATTATCAAAAACAGGGACCCCATGGTGTGTTGTGCCGCCTTTGCCCGGTGTAACACCTGCAACAAGTTTTGTGCCGTATTCCAGCATTCGTTCGGCGTGAAAACTGCCTGCCTGTCCGGTTATGCCCTGGCATACCACCCGTGTGTCTTTATTTATTAAGATACTCATTGCCGTATAGATGAACTTATTCCTTTTAAGTCCCCCTTAATAAAGGGGGATTCAGGGGGTTGTGTTTTTTCACGAGGTTATTTTACAACCCCCTTGATCCCCCTTTCCTAAGGGGGATTTTTGCATCACATATGTCATGTGACCCGCATGAATAAAATGAAAATTCCCATACTATCAGGTTGCCGGGTTGGGTTTGCTTGACCCAACCACTCTCCAGCATTCTACTTTGATGCCTTTACAACAAAACTTGCAGCCTCTTTCATATCTTTTGCGGAGATAACGCTGAGTCCGGAGTTGGTTAATATTTTTTTGGCAATATCAACGTTCGTCCCTTCCAGGCGCACAACCAGAGGGATGTGGATGCCTACTTCCTGAATGGCTTGTATGATGCCGGACGCAATGACATCACATTTCATGATCCCTCCGAAAATATTAATTAAAATAGCTTTCACTTTGGAGTCGGACAAAATAATCTTGAACGCCTGCGTGACCTGTTCCAGGGATGCATCGCCACCGACGTCTAAAAAGTTTGCCGGTTCTCCGCCGTGTAGTTTAATAATATCCATGGTAGCCATGGCAAGACCCGCTCCGTTTACCAGGCATCCGATGTTTCCATCAAGGCTTATGTAACTAAGTTTGTATTTTTTGGCTAATGACTCAACAGGAGAGACGTCTTGATATTGGCTCATCTGCTCAAATTCCGGGTGACGGTACAAGGCGTTATCATCAATGTCCATCTTTGCGTCGAGAGCGCATAGTTCGTCATCCACCGTTACGGCTAAAGGGTTAATTTCTAATAATGAGCAGTCGTTATTGATAAAAGCACGAAAAAGATTCGTGACGAGGTTGTCGAGTCTTGTTGAGGAAATTTTCGATATGCCTAATCTTGAAGCCATGCGGCGTATCTGGAATGGATGAACCCCAAAAAATATATCCATCGGTTCCTTGATAATTGAATCAGGTGATTTTTTGGCAACTTCTTCTATCTCTACTCCGCCCTCTGCGCTGGCAATCAGCATGGGTGTTTGAAGGGAGCGGTCAATGGTTATGGCAAGGTATAATTCCTTTTTGATAAAAACGGCTTCTTCGATGAGGACATATTTAATTTCAATACCCTTTTGGTTGGTTTGATGAGTGACGAGGTAGGTACCAAGCATGCCTGCGGCGCTTGCCTGGGCTTCAGCAGAGGTAGTGGCGATCTGGATACCGCCGCCCTTCCCTCTGCCGCCAGCGAGGATCTGTGCCTTTACAACGCAGCGATTGCTGCCAATTTCCTGGAATATTTTTGAGGCGTCCCGACCTTCAGATATAGCCTTACCACGCGGGACGCAAACACCGTACTTTCTGAGGATATCTTTTGCTTGAAATTCATAGACCTTCAATGTTTATTTCAGTTTATCAGATTTGATAAACTTCCCAAGATGGATGCGTACCTGTTCGGCCATTTCTCCATCGGAGATGGAAATAATACGTCCTTCGTTGTATTGTTTATCCACCCATTCCCTGATCTTCGTTATTCCTTCATGGTGTTTGGGAATCTGTTCGTTTCCCTCTAAGCCAAAATAGATATTAATCCACTGTGCAATCCCGGATGCGCCTGATTTGTCAGTTACGGAAACACCAATTGGCCTGTTTAAAAGTTTTTTGGTATTAAAGATGTTGTAAATTTCTTCGTTTTTTAACAAACCGTCAGAATGGATACCAGCGCGAGTAACGTTGAATTCTGCGCCTACCAAAGGCTGTGTTGGAGGGATTGTATACCCGATCTCATTTCTATAATAATCCGCAATTTCCGTAATTACGGTGGTATCGATGAGTTCGTCTTCACCTCGCAATGCCATGTATTCGATTACAAGCGCCTCTATGGGCGTGTTTCCTGTGCGTTCTCCCAATCCTAACAGTGTACCGTTAATTGCGCCGCACCCATAAAGCCATGCAGAAGTGGCGTTGCTTACTGCTAAATAAAAATCATTGTGGCCGTGCCATTCAAGATACTCAGAAGGTACCCCGGCAAAATGGTTCAGCCCGTAAATAATACCGGGCACACTGCGTGGATTAGCCGCACCGGGGTAGCTGACCCCCAATCCCATAGTATCGCAGGCACGGATCTTTACGGGGATATTACTTTCCTTGGATAACCGCATGAGTTCCTTGGCAAAGGGAACCACAAAACCGTAAATGTCAGCCCTGGTAATATCCTCAAAATGGCAACGGGGAATAATACCCTCTTCCAGGGCAGCACTTACAATATCCAGATACATATCTACCACCTGCCTCCTGGTTTTGTTTAATTTTAAATAAATATGGTAATCCGAGGCAGAGCAGAGAATACCCGTCTCTTTGAGTCCCATTTCCTTGACCAGCTTGAAATCACTCTTTACTGCCCGAATCCATCCGGTAACCTCAGGATACTTATACCCTCGCTCAAGGCATTTTATGACAGCTTCCCGATCTTTTTCGTTGTATAAAAAGAATTCACACTGACGAATAAGACCCTTTTTGCCCCCTAGTTTGTGAATCAGGTCATAGAGGTCTACAATCTGTTTGACCGTGTAAGGGGGACGGGATTGCTGTCCATCCCTGAAGGTTGTGTCCGTGATCCATATCTCTTCTGGCATGTTCATCGGGTTGAGCCGATAATTGAATGGTATTTTTGGTATTTTATCATAGGGGAAGACATCCCGAAAGAGATTGGGTTCTGTCGCTTCCTGCAATTGAAAGATGTACTCTTCAGGTTCTAGCGTGTTACGGCGTTTATTAAATCGAAGCATATTCAATTTCCCCTTAATTTAACGTTCAGGAATTTCAAACTGGTAGCGTACCGTCTCGGTTGCGCTAAAAAGTCGCCGAAGGCCTAATTTGATAAATAATATATTTTTTATTCATCAAGAGACAGAAAGTAACCAGCGTTGGATTAATTTTTTATTCTATATACAATATTTTTGCAAGTCAAGTGAAATGATAGAAAATTATTATTGACATTATTGAGAAAATTTGGGATATTATTTAAGTTTTTTAAACGTACAGAATTTCAATGTAGAGGTTGAAAATTTCCAACCCCTACATAATGCTAAATCATAAATCTAAAATACCTTTGTTCAGTTTGGGAGGAGAATATGGCATTAAAAGCTGGCAATTATAATTTGAATGCAAATTCAGGAAAATTATGTGTCTATACATTCAAAGAAGGATTTCTCAGTGCAATAGCTCATGACCTGTTGATTAATGTGACAAATTTTACCATTAAACCAAACATTCCAAACACCGGCGTTCAGTCCGCAAGCATAGAAGCGGAAATTCAGGCAAATTCACTAAAAGTAGTATGCGCCATGAAAGATGGACAAGAGAATCATGCTGCCCTCAAGGAAAAAGACAAGGCAGATATTGAAGAAGCTACTTTCAAGGACGTATTACACCCTTCTAAATATCCCACCATCAACTTCCGCTCTTCCAATATCCAGGAAAAGGACGGCGTTTATCATGTGAAAGGAGAGCTAACCCTGCACGGCGTTACACGGCCCATAGAGTTTGACGCAAAAACTACTACGGGAACAGATTTAAAAGGAAAGTTTACCATCGCCCAAAAAGACTTTGGAATCAAACCTTACAGGGCATTATTAGGAACTCTGAAGGTTAAAAATGAGATCGACATTACCTTTGATTTGTCTTTAAGTTAAATTATTTTTTAAAAATTGACTTTACTTTCAGGTAAAATATTTATACTATGCCTTCCTTTAGCATTATATATGCGCTTTGGCACTGGCGCTGAAATATTTAACAGCGATTGATAAAGAGTTTGGTTTATTGATTCATTCCAATGTAGAGAGGTAAAAAAGTGGAAAATTCTAACAGTAACAGCAGAAGAAAATTCCTGAAAATCGCATCCCACGCCATAGGGGGCACACTAGCAGCAGGCGTAGTGGCGCCAGTCGTAGGACTGGCGATACATCCATGGCTGAAAGAAACTGTGTATGGACTTGAGGATTTTATTAATGTTGGCAAGTTGGATGATTTCCCCGTCGGCATTCCTAAGAAAATGACCATCACTTCTTCAAAGATGGATGCGTGGAATATTTTTGAAGGGTTGGTCATGGGTTCAGTATGGGTAGTTCGACAGGAAGATAACTCACTAAATGTATTTTCTACGAACTGCCCGCACCTTGGCTGCGGTATAAACTGGGAAGATGATGTAAAACAGTTTTTATGTCCCTGCCACGAAGGTGTATTTGATATCGATGGCAAGAAAATATCGGGACCTGCTCCTCGCGACATGTATAGTTTCGAAACAAAAATTGAAAACAATAACGTTTTGGTAAGTTATAAAAAGGTGGTATGAATACAATGCGTAAACGGATAGAAGAATGGATAGAAGATAGAACAGGATTAAGCCATCTGTTGAAGGTAATGCTGGATGAGCCGATTCACGGCGGGGCGAAATGGTCATATGTCTTTGGTAGTGGACTGGTATTCCTTTTCATTCTCCAGGCGGCTACCGGGATGGTATTGGCCGGTTTTTATTCACCCTCTTCGACATCGGCGTGGGGGAGCGTCTATTACATTCAACACAAAACGTCCTTTGGCTGGTTTGTACGCGGTATGCACCACTTTGGATCAAGCGCCATGATGATACTCGCTCTTGTCCACATGTTCCAGGTGTTTATCTTTGGCGCGTATAAAAAACCACGTGAGCTGAACTGGATTTCCGGAGTAATTCTTCTCTTGTTCCTTGCGGGCTTCGGTTTAACAGGGTATCTTTTGCCATGGGATCAGAAGGGATTTTGGGCTACCCAGGTTGCTACGAATATTATGGGCACTATTCCCGTCATTGGGAAATACATTCAACTAATACCTCAGGGCGGTGGTGATTACGGGAATTTTACCATTACGCGTTTCTATGCACTTCATGTATTCTTATTGCCGACTGCATTTATGTTTTTCCTCTTTATTATTCATACACCGCTCTTCCGTAAACATGGTGTCACTCCGTATTGGAAAATGAGGGAGGATGTATTTAAAAATCGAGTCGATCCCTTCTGGCCAGACCAGGTATTTAAAGACGTTTTATTTGCCGTAGGGATGTATGCCGTACTTGCCGGATGGGTCTTCTGGAATAAAGGGGCAGAACTCAATTCTCCTGCCGATCCCGCATCGAATTATATTGCCAGACCGGAATGGTATTTCTTATTCTTATTCCAGCTTTTAAAATATTGCCAGGGGAAATTCTTGATTGTAGGCACTGTCATTGTGCCCACGCTTGCTTTAATTTTCTTATTTGTGCTTCCATTTATCGACAGAAATACATCACGATATCCGTCGAAACGAATACCATTTTTTGGCGCTATATTCTCCGGGCTAGCAGGAGTTATTGCGTTAACTACCCTCTCTATTCTCCACGATAGGCATGATATACACATCCTTCATCAACAGGAGGATGCCGAGAAACAGACGGCGAGGGCAATAAAACTGGCTGCAAGGGGAATACCACCGCAGGGAGGATTGTATATCTTCCTTAACGACCCTGTGTATCTTGGCGAAAAGATTTTTAAAGGAACTTGTATTGTTTGTCATATGCTGAAAGGAGAAGGAGGTGAAACGGGTCCTGATTTTACCAATTTTGGCTCACGGGAATGGGTATTTGAACTATTAAAAGATCCCAAGGGTAAGAAATTTTTTAAGGAATCTGCGGTTATGTCTCCTGTAAAACAGCCTGATGAATCACTCCGGGACATAGCAGAATTCTTATTGAGCCAATCAGGAGGTTTACACAATCAAAGCGCCGACAGGCTGGAGAGAGGAAAAGAACTGGTTTTGAAGGGGACTTGTGTTGTCTGCCACCCCATCGGTGATAAAGAAGCAAAAAAGATTGCTCCAAACCTGTCGGGGTATTTATCTGAAGAATGGCTGAAGGGATTTATTAAAAATCCATCCGACCCCAAATTCCATGGTAAACGGAGTAAGATGCCTGTTTTTGACAAGCTTAGTGATAGAGAAATGGATACGCTTATACAATACTTGATTTCTCTATCAAAAGATCGGATTCTCGTTTCCGAAAAGGAAGAAGGAAACAAGAAGAGAAAATACGTCTTTGGCCAAACCGCTCCGAGGACGATAATAGCTTTTAAAAGTGAGTCCTGAGCTGAGTTTAATAGCAAGATTAAAGACCCCTTTGGCTTTCCCGTGGTAATTTCGAGGGAAGAAACACGGGTTTTCCGCAAATCCTTTATGCCTCCACATCCGCCATGTAATTCCAAAATAATGGCAGTAATTACCGTGATAAATAAGTTTCTCTTATTCATAATTTTCCTCCATCCTCAATTTCCCCAAATATGTTACCTCTGTATTTATCGTTTTAAAAATTTGTTTTTATTAAAAACCATCTTTAATCCCTTGGGTTCAACAGAGAATTTTGAAAGAGTGTTTAATTCTATCCATTCGCGGTTGTAGTAAACATAACTGTTATTTTCAGAAAATCCAATTGCCATTTCAGGGTCAGAGATTGTGGACTGTTGAAGCAAGGTAAAAAGCAATAACGCCTTATCCCTGTCATTCCCCGTTTTGAAAAGTAACGTTTCATCGGGCAAAGCAAGCCTGTCTCTACTATCAAAGATGGATTTTTCTCCCTTAATATTCTTTAGAATGCTAAGGGCATCCTCAAAGTTTTTTATCGTTTTTGCTAATTGTTTTACGTGATAATCCCGAAGAGCTGCATAAACATATGCCTGGGGAAATGGTACATCTGTTTTTCTAAAGGCATATTGGGCAAAGTCATAAATAGAATCTGGTTGCTGTTGAGCTAAAACAAAAATAGCAGATTGATATCCTTCTACTGAATTAAACTCTAAGGGATTTGGAATCTCCATAGAAGAGTTAACCAATTGAATTGAGCCAGGATCAGGATGTTTTAATGGAATCGAAAGAAAATCTTTAGTCTTTTTGTATAAGTTACTAAGTTGATGGAGTGGAATGCTTGATCCTTTTCGCGTGCAGTGACACATTCCCAGACAAGGATTATAAAAAAATGTTGTGTCCATGCCCGTGGTCACCATTTTTACAAATTCAGATAATTCAGAACAATTTTGTATTCTTGTTCTATTAAACCATTTTGTGTTGTTGAGAAGATGCCCATCTTCTTCATCTAAGAATACGAAAACATGGGCACGATTCCCAATCAAAACAATTTTCTCTGGAGGAAATCTCCCCCAAATTATCAATGCAGCTGCCCAGAGCATTGCCAGAGCAGCACATTTGCCTGAACCTTTACCATCTGGCGAAATCAAAGAATATGCATCCATAACTTCTATAATTTCGTTCCTCAAACGAGGAAAATAACCTGCTTTATAATATTCTTGATTAATAATCTGGCCAAATTGGCTATCGGGGTTGTCAATTAAGAGTTTTCGAAGAGTTTCATCATATTCTTGTCTGATCCTTTGAATGTAACTACTTCCCAGGCGGTTTTCTTCCTCTGAAAAGTGAAGAAGGCCCCATGGGTCTTTAGCAGGTTCATCTGGGAAATGAGTAAATGTGTAACGGTGGAAGTGTCTTTGTAACTCACTTAAACGTGTCTTACAACTCAAAAAAGTACCGTCCGATGTAAATACCCTGCGCTGTGTCCTCCACTTCCATAGAGTAGGAGACATGAGATTAGACAGAAGGTAGGCCGGTATAAGAACATCACGATTCACATCTAGCTCAAAAACCGTCAAACTAACCGCTCTCGATAATCGTTCTATTTCTTCGCTCATATTTTCGAAGCGTAAAAGGATCGCGTCTTAAATATTAAGGTTAATCACCCTCCCTTAATCCCTCCCATCCAGGGCAATGTCATTGAATTAAGATAATGTGCCGCCTTTTCAGGGCTAAAAATATTATTAAATCCTTATCCCAGGGCTTTTGCCCTAGGCTATACTCTGTCAGCCCTTCGGGCTTTGCCTTAAAGAGAAAAACACACTCCTTTAATTCAATGACATGCCCATCAAAGGAGGGATTATTTGTAATTCACGTAACCCCGCCAAAGGCCAAATTTAACGTATAAATTTTGGAAATTATAAACCTATCTTGTACTCAGCGCATCAACGATATTCATTTTCGATGCGCGGAATGCGGGGAAAACTCCACCTAAAAATCCCATAATGACGGAGAATGCCAGTGATTCATAAACGATACTGCCCGTTAAGGTGAATGAGAATGCAAGTTCAGAAAACGTCTGCCAGTTTACGGTAGAAATCGTAAGAAGCTGCATGAAAGAGGCAAAGAAAAGTCCTATGAATCCGCCGACGATGCTCATCAGCATTGATTCTGCCAAAAAGGCAAAGAGGATATTCCTGCGCTGAAATCCGAGCGCCCGCAGTGTGCCTATTTCGCTGGTGCGGTTTGCCACTGCGGCATACATGGTAATCGTTGCTCCAATCATTGCGCCGATGGAAAATATGATGGTCAGGGACATCCCCAGTATCCTGAGAAATTTGGTCATCATTTCCGATTGGTCGGCATAATACTGTATTTCACGTCTGGCCTCAAGTGTCAATCGCGGGTCGCTTTCTATTCTTTCCTTAAGCGCCTCGAAATCAGAAGCATCACGCAGTTTGAAGGTAACGGATGAATACACCGGCCTGCGGAATGACTGCATGAGCTGGTCAACATCGCCCCATATCTCTGAATTGAATCCCGTGCTTCCTGCGCGAAAGGCGCCGACCACCGTCCAGTCCCTCATACCAAATTGGAGTTTCTCTCCAATACCGCATCCCCTGAATCTCCGTGTAATATTTTCCCCTGTGATAACCTCGGAAGAACCGGCTTTTGGCATTCGGCCCTCGATGAGTTCTACCTGGGGACGCAAAAGGAGCGATTGTTCATTGATTCCCCTGATGGTAACGTTAGAGGGTTTTTCACTCCGTCTTTTTGGTAAATTTATGATAACTACCATTTCTTTAGCGGCCAGTCTCCGACCGTTTTGTCCAATTGCTATTTCCGGCTGGGTTTCAGCGATGGATGCCTGGTGTCTGTCTATGCCACTTTGCACCTCGGTAGTTGAGGCGCGACGGATAACTATCACGTTATCGTACGAGCCGGTATCTACAAGGGTTTTACGGAGTCCCTCAGCAAGCATGAGAATGGTGGCAAAGACGAAAACAACGAGCGCCATCCCGGAAGCCGTCAGGGTTGTTGTAAGTCGTCGTGTTAAGAGATTACGGAAACTATACGATAACGGTATCCTCATTTATCCTATTCTCCTCAAACCTTCGGCAATCCGAATATTTACGGCACGCCATGTTGGAAAGGCTGCTGCTATCAAACCCACGAGGAACGAGGCTGCTACGTCAAGAAGGAGAGTCATCGCCGACACATCAAATACCGGAAAGAAATTGCCCATGGTATTGCCAAAATACCCCGCACCGGGAAAGGTGAGTATGATGCCAAGCACGCAACCGATCATGGTTATAACAAGAGATTCACCGAGGATGAGTATGACAATATGCCAGCCTCCGAATCCAAGTGTTTTCATGATGGCGTATTCCCCTATTCTCTCACGCGCAGTCATGGCCATGGTATTGGCAACGACAGCCATGATGATTATAATTACCAAAAATGAAACAAGCTGGATTACCGTGACAATTGCCTGGGTCATGGTAACAAAACTCATCTGAAATGCCTTTTCGGTTTCGGTCAGGGTTTCGGCAAGTGAGTTTTTAAACGTCTTGTCCACGGCCTCGGATATCTCAGCGGCCTGGTCGGGGTTGTCTATCCCTATGATGTACACGCCTGTCTGGTCGGCCCGTCTCGGCGTGGTCTTTTTCAAGCGTTCATTGAGATAGTTCCAGTGAAAGAATAATTGTGTTTCATCCGCGCTCTTTTCAGCGCCGTAGTATATGCCCCGAAGTACAAATTCCCACGTGCCGGGGAAGATGGTTCCTTTTAAGGTTATACTATCGCCGACCTTCCACTGAAATCGCTCTGCTACCTTACGACCGGCTATGGCTGACTTACGATCCCTGATGAATACGGTTTTCTGGTCTTCTGGCAATAAGTATTCTGGATATAGCTCCAAAAACGTTTTTGGCTCAACAGCAAAGTTCGGGATAAAGTTTTTTTCCGATATATAGGTGCCATTGAACCATATAGCATACGAAACACCCTTCACTCCTGGGATTTGCCGTATCTTTTCCTTGTACGAAAGGGGGAGAGAGAAGACAAGGGAAATTGAATTTCTGCTGATGAGACGGGCTGAAGAAGACGCCTCCACACCTGAATACCATGCGCTTACCAGCGTCCTCAGTATGCCAAACGCCAGGATTGCAATGGTGATACCGAGGATGGTGAGCGCGGTGCGCAGCTTGTGGCGCAGTGCATTTCTGAAAATGAGCTTAAGAATGTGCATTTAAAATGCCTTTTTCAAGCTTTTTGATAATATGCGCCCTTCCCGCCGCATGAGGGTCGTGGGTAACCATGATAATCGTCTTGCCAAATTCCCGGTTTAAACGGGCTATAAGTTCCAATATTTCCTCTGCTGAAACCCTGTCAAGATCACCCGTCGGCTCGTCTGCTACCAGTAAGGTTGGATCGGTGACAATCGCACGTGCTATGGCAACGCGCTGCTGCTGACCGCCTGACAATTGTGAGGGATAATGATCCATCCGGTCGGCCAGGCCGACCATCTGGAGCGTCATCTCCACATGCTCTCGCCTTTCCTTTCTCGAAAGCCAGGTTAAAAGGAGGGGGAGTTCCACATTTTCGAATGCAGTGAGTACGGGAATCAGGTTGTATAATTGGAAGATGAATCCCACGTTGGCAGCCCGCCATCGGGCAAGCTCGGTTTCCGTCATCGAGGTAATGTCCAACCCGCCAACCATTACCGTACCGGTGTCCGTCTTGTCTATGCCTGCGATGAGATTCAATAAGGTGCTCTTGCCCGACCCGGAAGGTCCCATTAATGCAAGGAACTCGCCTTCCGGTATATCAAAATTGATATTCTCAAGCACTGGTATGACCTGAATCCCGCGGCGGTAGGACTTTGAGAGATTTCTTATTTCAACAATTGGTTGTTTTCTGTCTGCCATTATAGGTTCTATTTTTCTTTCATTTTAACCCTTGTTCCATGCCTGAGATTATTCGGTGGATTCACTACCACCTTGTCTCCCGATTTGACGCCGTCTAATACCTCTATCAGGTCGCCAATCTGTGAGCCTGTAGTTAAAGGGGTTTTATACACACGATTCTCATTTATAAGGAAAACAAACCTGGTATTGTTGTTCATCATGATTGCATTGCTGTTCAAGGCTGTCTTCGGTTTTTGTTCCTCCAGAGTGACAGACCTTTCAAGAAAGGCAACCTTGGCGCTCATCTCGGGGAGGATACGATCATCCTTATCTAGAAATTTAACCTTTACCATGACCGATGCCTTGCTGCGGTCAGCCGTGGGAACGATCATATGCACCATACCGCGGAAGCGGTTTTCTGGAAGGGAATCCAGTTGTATATCACACGGTTGGCCTGTTTTTACTTTTTGCAAATTTGATTCTGAAACGTCTGCCTCCACAAGAAGAGAGTCCATATCAGCAATGGTTACGACAGCGGCCCTGGCAGTAGCGGCAGCCCCCAGCGGTGCAACGATGTCGCCAACATCGGCGTTTTTGGTTAGTACAACCGCATCAAAGGGCGCGCGGATGAACGTATATCGCAAAGAAATTCTGGCAAAATGCACCGCTGCCTTATAAGCATTTATGGCTGATTCTGCTGCGGCTACCGCAGCCTTTGCCCTTTTATAACGTGCCTCGGCAATGTCGAGTTCAGATTGCGGCACGACTCCTTGCGAAAGAAGTTCCTTTTGACGGTTATAATGCAAGGTAGCATCGTTAATTTCTGCCTTTATCATATCTAAATTGAACATGGCATTGTCCAGATTTGCTATTGCCAGATCACGTGCAGCTGCCGCATCTTCGCCTTCCAGCTTGGCAATTACCTGTCCCTTCTTCACCTTGCTTCCTTCTTCTACCCCTAGCCATTCAAGTCGTCCGGTTATCTTAGATGCTACTGCTGCCTTACGCTGTGCAACTACATAACCGCTGGCATTTAATAAAGTAAATGTTTGGGAAGGATAAATTTGTGAAACGGTTGATACCTTTACCTCGACTACGGGGTTGAAGACCAATCGATAAAGAATAAAACCTATTACGAAAGCGAATATAAAGGCAGCTATTTTTAAAGACAATTTCCTGCGCACGCGGCGATACTGTATAGCATCAGACTTGTCTATTTTTAATTTTGATATATCTTTATTTACCACTCATTCGTTCCTTTGACGTTCTATTTTCTTTTAAGGCATAATGTTTAGGGATTCTAAATATATGTTCAGGAATTTCAAACTGGTAGCATAACCAGCTCGGTTGCGCTTGGCTCGTTCCCAAACTCTGTTTGGGAATGCAATTTCCTGCAAAGCTTCTGCTTTGCGTGAAACAAAGTTTCACTGACAAGAGAAACCCCAGATGGTTTACTCCAGATTCGATGAGCATTCGGGCCTCTGCGCTGTCAATAATACCTGCTACCTGTATCAGCCCTCCTGATTGTAGTTCTTTCACTTTATATTCTTGCCAGATGAGACAAATTAAAGCTAAAAGCATCTATTTTTAGAAATGATCCTGAGAATTCGTAGTTACTCAAAAGCATAGTATGTAATTACGTTTTATAGTATCAGCACCTGCCCCTGACCCCTCCCAAGCGGGGAATATAAAGTCCCCTTTTGGGAGGGGATTTATGGGTGGGTAAAGGACGCATGGATAAACCTATTTGTCTATGATTGATTTGATTCAACATAATTTTGTTTAGGGACACGAATTCTCTTATAATTGATGAATACCTTTTCGAAAATCTGATTTTAACTCATAATTTCCAAAAAGATTGAGATTCCTTAACATGAATTTAGAATCTCATCTGTGTAATCTGCGAAATCTGTGGTTTCAACGGCTGGATTATGCCCATATACCGGGTATTGTTTGGTCACAATCTTTGCACTTATTATCTTTCAGATGGTTTTCTAATATTGAGAAGCCTGCCCGCCTGATTACGATGTTCTTACAGTGCGGGCAGTAAGTATTTTCCCCTTCGTGCCCTGGCACATTACCCACGTAAGGGAAATGGAGTCCCATATCAAGGGCAACCTTTCTGGCCATTTCCAGGGTTTTTACCGGTGTTGGCGGCAGGTTCTTTATCTTGTAAGTCGGATGAAAACGGGTAAAATGGATGGGGACGTCCGGTCCTAGATTTTCCTTAATCCATGCGCACATCCCCTTGAATTCCTTTTCGCTGTCGTTGAGTGTGGGTATCACAAGCATAACAATCTCAAACCACATTCCGATTTTCTTTAAGGTCAGCAAGGTATTTAACACGGGTTTCAATTCACCTGTACAGGTCTCCTGGTAAAATTTTTCCGTAAAACTTTTTAAGTCAATCTTCACAGCACTCAGGTGTTGACACAGCTCCATTAAAGGCTTCTCCTGAATATAACCATTCGATATCATAACACTCTTTAAGCCATGCTTATTGCCCAGTTGCGCCGTATCAAACATATATTCATAAAAGACCACAGGCTCAGAATACGTATAAGCTATCGTTCTACTGCCGCTCATTTTGGCGTCTTTTACTACATCCTCTGGTGTTAGTAGAATACTTTCGACCTGTTCGGGCCGATATTGAGAGATCTGCCAGTTCTGGCAGAATTTACACTCGACGTTGCATCCCGCCGTGGCCAGCGAATAAGCCTTTGTGCCGGGTAAAAAGTGGAACATGGGTTTCTTTTCTACTGGGTCGACATTCAGGGCGCAGACGCGTGAATGCACCAGGGTATAGTAAGTACCGCCACGATTTTCCCGCACACCACAGTAACCGCGCTCCATGTCTGCAATGGTGCATTTTCGTGGACAGAGTTCGCATTCCACCCGAAGGTCTTCCAGTTTCTTGTAATGCATAGCCTCCTTGACGGGAAACCCTTGGTTAATGCCCTTCAGTGACTCAGGGGTATAAACATCCTCTGCCCAGGCAACTAATTTATTTCCGAGGTAAAGACTGCACGCCCCGAACATACCTGCTTTTATTAACGACCTTCTGGTAATCATAAAACACCTTAAATAAAATGTAACAATTTACCACGGAAAGACACGGAATATCATTTTACATTGAATTATATTGCCATTGCGTTGGTAAGTCAAGGAATGTAGAAATTGGCATTTTTGTCATCAGGTTTTATCTTATATCTCTGGAAGGATTTTAGGGTGACTTTTTCCATTTACTTTGGTAGACTTCTGAAAATTACATAGAGAACTTCAAATAAATAGAAGAAGACAAAAGAATGCATAATTACACGCGATTACAGTTAGAAGAATTAAAAGTTTGTTACCACAAAGAACGTGAAAAAGAATGGGCAAAACTTGATTCAAATGCTGAATTAGCAGGGAGGTATGGTGGTAATACACATAGTTCATTATTTTACGAGATTGGAGAAAAGTATGTAAATAAGCTTGTTGATGAACTGTTTAGAATTGAAAAAATAGCACTATCCCGTGAACAATCAAAACCATCGGAAAGCTATTTTGCTGATTTAAATAAGGAAATAATAGAATTTGCAAAAGATGAATATAAGGTAGTATGTTCTGAAGCCAGAAAAATATTTAAATATGTACGAGGACAATTAGTATGTAGTGAAGATGCTATTATTTCAAAGATACAACAATATGAAAATCCTACGTTAGAGTCCATAAACAGGCGTATTAAGATGTTGCAAGAGGAACTTAGATTAGGAATTCTGCAATCTTCTACTGAAACAATGATACACGTTAGCGGTGATGTTGGAGTAATTAATACCGGCGTAATTTATGATTCTGTAAAAGTAAAAATAGAAAAGCTCAAAGAATCAAATCAGACGGAATTGGTTAATGTTCTAACACGTCTAATTGAAACAGTCAAGAATTCAACCATTAAGGAGGAGGATAAGCTGGAACAAATGGAAAATGTTGATTTTCTCGTTGAACAATCTGTATTGCCTCCTGGGAAAAGAAATCGTGGTCTTATAAAAGCTGCTGAAGGATTCCTTTCAACTGCTGCAAATCTTGCAACAATTTGGGGACAAATTGGGCAAGCAATAATGAAATTCTTTGGAGCCAGTTGATTAAATGATAAATCAAGATTGTGAAGTATAGGAGATAAATGCAAGGGAGAAAAATCAATAATGCTGTTAGTTAAATATGACCTCTGAACCTTTGAAGTTTATTGCGGATGCGATGCTTGGCAGGCTTGCACGATGGTTGCGCATACTCGGATGTGATGTATCGTACGAATCTTCTATTTCAGATAACGACTTTATTGCACGTGCAATTCACGAACGCCGAATTATCTTAACCATGGATAGGAAGCTTACCGAACGTGAATCGGCAAAGAATTCTCTGCTTATCAAAAGCCCTTCTTACAAAGAACAACTCAAACAGGTTATTACCCATTACAATATTGATTATAAATCAGGGATTTTTACGCGATGTCTGGTTTGTAATAACCTATTAGAGCCTATTGAGAAAGAAAAAATAAAGGACAGAGTACCACCATATGTTTATTCAACACAGGATGAATTCGATATCTGCCAGCAGTGCGGTCGTATTTACTGGTCGGGTACACATAGAACAAAAATGCTTGAGATGCTTGATAGAATATTGAAATGACTGTATAGCCACGAAGTACCACGAATAAAAGGAAAACATTTGAGATATAGTACCAAAAATGGTTATTTATTTTACTCCGAAAGCTATATATCTGTAATGTAAAATCCCCAAAGTGGATTAAAGGTATTTTTCGGAGAGAACTCAATAACCATTTTACCAAATTTGATTTGGAGGTATTTGATATGGTTTTATTAGAATCTATAGAAATATCGCTCGGGACAGAAATGCCTGATTTCGAGCTAAAAGCCCCTCATGGGAAAATTTTCAAGAGCGATTGTCTTTATGCAGAAAAAGGTCTGCTGGTGGTTTTCACGTGTAATCACTGTCCGTATGCGAATGCTGTATGGCCAAGATTGATTAAACTTGCCAGATATGCAAGAGATTTGGGAATAAATACCGTTGCGATAAATCCGAACATACATCCTGATTATCCCGAAGATGCCCCTGAAAAGATGCTAGAGAAGATGGTAAAATTGGGAATTGAATTTCCCTATTTGGTTGACGAAACCCAGCAAATAGCAAAGGCATTTAAGGCGCAGTGCACACCCGACATCTATCTTTTTAATAAAGAACATAAACTGGTTTATCACGGAAGGATTGATAATAACTGGCAGGACGAATCGAAGGTTACAAAAGAGGAATTGAAAGAGGCGATTGTGAATTTGGTGAACAATAAACCTATTTCACAAAAACAGTACCCCTCAATGGGATGCTCTATCAAGTGGCGATAAGGTTATGCGAGCAAATCTTTAATTAACTATGTGAAATGTACGCTCTTAGATTTCCATACCTCAGCAACTAAAGAGCTTGAAATCGTATTCATTTCCAGCGAATAACAACCGATATTCACTGAATTTAATCGACTTATTACAATTTGACAATTTATGTACGGTTTTGTATAGTTAACAAGACGATTAAAAGAGTACTCATTTTTGTTTTATACAACAATTTCAATTATTTTCGATAAGGTAAAAGCATGAATAAGCCTTTCATAATTCTATTATTGTGTTTGCTTGTAACCTCATTTCTGCGAGGTACGTTTTCTGCTGAGAAAAAGCATCAAAATGAAATAGTTATAGCAACGGTCAACGGCAAAAAGATAACACAGCAGGACATAACCAATCGACTCGAAACATTCGGAAATACAGACGCAGAAACATTCAATACTATTAAACAGGAAATCCTGGATCAACTGATTACCGATATATTGCTGGAAGAATTCATTGATAAACAGGGTTTAATTGTTACCGCTGAGGAGATTGCGCGGGAGGTAAATCAGATAAGAAGTAATATCACAAGTAATCAAAAGGATTCTGGTCAATCACTGGAAAAAGTTCTTGCAGCGATAGGCTCTAATATTGGTGAATTCAAGAGAAGTATAAAGCATTCTCTTGCACTTGGAAAATATTTCAATAATAAGATCGATGACAAGACTCTGGAGAAATATTTTGATGGAAATAAGAGCCTTTTTAATGGCGAGTCTGTTAAGGTCTGCCACATACTCATCGATACAAGAGATATGAAGACGCAGGAAGAATTATCACATACGCTGGAACAAATCAAAAGTATCAAAAGAGAAATTGATAGCGGGGCTGCTTTTGATGAAATGGCAAAAAAATATTCCAACTGCCCATCGGCTCAAAATGGGGGTGATTTAGGATTCATTCAAAGAAAAGGCAATCTCGCAAAGTCATTTTTAGATACTGCATTTTCTTTACGGACAGGTCAGGTAAGTGATCCGGTTCAGACTGAATTTGGATATCACCTCATAAAAGTAACGGAGAAAAAAGAAGGCGCTAATATTAAATTTGGGGATGTTAAGGAAAAAGTCCGGGTAGCAGTGCTGGATGAGGAGACCCTCAAATTACTCTCTCAGCTTCATAAAGCGGCACAAATTGTGATTAACCAGTAATATCGGGTTTCTTTATTCGTTTTAGTTCTTGATTTCCGATATCTCTTTCGATGCAATAATTTTTTGGGCAAGTTCGTACGTGAGCTTTTCTACAGCATCATCTACGGCAGGCCCAAATTTGGGGCCTGTCGTAATCCACCATTCTTGTTCAACCTTGGAGGTTACAAAGTCCAGACCTTTTCCTTCCACCGCAATTTCTGTGTTCCACACTGTATTGAGTTTGGGATCTAGAAATGATGCCGTGATTGAAAGATTATGTCGTCCAATAGCCCTCCATACAGATACTTCCATGTGAAGTTCTATTTCCGAATTTTTTAAACTGATGGCCAAAATCCCATCCAATCCTTCTTTATTTAAAAATTCCTTATTCTGTAAACTATCTATCAATATTACCTTTTTAAATAAGATTCGCGACATCTCCTCGATTTTCGGAGAAAGAGTTTCGCCG
>Ga0209323_10000306_pt1 | contig 31285 bp, 31 predicted proteins | sample Rifsed19ft2_FD_184014 | JGI IMG/M metagenome (GOLD analysis project Ga0209323, IMG submission 184014) | Soil microbial communities from Rifle, Colorado, USA - sediment 19ft 2 (version 2) | ecosystem: Environmental > Terrestrial > Deep subsurface > Rock core/Sediment | place: Rifle, Colorado...
CGATCTCTGCAAGCATTGAAACGTCGACACCTTTAATGAAATCCGGGCTTAAACCAGGAATTGGATTTACCTTAATGCTGAGAGAGGATGGTATTTCCGGTAATTCGACGCTAACTACCTCTTCTGATGCACCGTCTTCTTCTTCCTCCTCACCGGATGATGCAGAATCACTACAGCCGCTTAATGAAAAAACTGAAATCATTAAAAAACTCAATACTATACCTCCTATCAGTAGTGATAACCTTTTCATCTTTATTTTACTCCTTTTTAAATGTTAATTATCGGACGTTTGCAAGAACAGTTCTTAAATAATATTTCAGGTAATTTTTATGGCATGTAATTTTAGGTCAAACAAGTACATAAGTATATATAAGCGCTTGCGCAACCACTTACTATATATTATAAGAAACTTTTTTTTAAGTCAAATCTTTTATGCATCTAAAAGCGTCTGAAATAGACTGTAATCATAAAAGCAGTACATAAAAAAGTTCAAAACCTTGACATAAATAATTTTTTTTTATAATATGAGTAACCACTTGCGCAAGCGCTTGGGAAACTTTATTTTTCTTTATCGACTTCTAATGAAATAAGATATAATTAGAATGTTTAAAAACTTAATTAATGGCAGGTCCGGTATTTTTTAAATAGATATGAAGTAATAATATGGAAAAATTAAAAGTCCTCGATAATTTTGGAAAACTAAATAATTTTTTTTTTAAGATGCTCGTAGAAAACAAACAGAATAAAAAAGATACTCCTGAAAGGAAAGATCTTATAAATATTCTGTCCCCGGGAAGAGTAAATATAATCGGTGAACACACAGATTATAATCTGGGACTGTCCATAACTACCGCAATAAATAAATACAATTTTATAACAGGTTGCAAAAACAACACCGATATTGTAGAAGTTTTTTCCAAATACCTCAATGATTCCAATAAATTTTCAATAAGTGATATTAATTTTGATAAAGACTCAAACTGGGTAAATTATATAAAAGGGGTTTTAAAAGAATATATCCAGCACGGTTATAAAATTGGTGGGTTTAATCTGGCTATTGACAGCAACCTGCCTATTGGTGCGGGTATGAGCTCATCAGCTTCTCTTGAGGTCGGAGTCGCCAGATTAATTGAAGAACTTTTTGATTTAAAGGTTGATAAAAAAGATACGGTCCAATACTGTAATAATGCAGAAAATGATTTTGTAGGGGTAAATGTCGGATTGATGGATCAATTTTCTGTTGCTTTTGGGAAAGAAAGTCATGTAATTTATTTGAATTTTAAAGATTTATCTTACGAATACATCCCTTTTGATCTTGAAGATAACCTGATTCTGATCATTGATTCCAAAGAGGAAAGAAATCTCGCAGATACCGAATATAATAAAAGAAGACAGGAATGCAACGAAGCGGTTCAATTAATATCCGGGATAATGAAAAATAAAAATATGAATTCTCTTTCGGATGTTAGTCTGGATATGCTGTATGAACTTGAAGATAAAATGCCTGAAAGACTTTTTAAAAGGGTAAAGCATGTGGTCACTGAAAATAATAGAGTCTTATTGTCAAAAAAATATCTGCTTAAAGGGGATATCGAAAAATTAGGCAAAGTATTATTTGAATCACATGACAGCCTGAGATATGATTATGAGGTATCAACTGAAAGGCTTGATTATCTTGTGGATGAGATGAGTAAAACCAAAGGAGTTTTTGGGGGAAGGTTGATGGGAGCAGGATTTGGAGGAAGTATCATCAGCATTGTAAAAAAGAGCGAAGTCGAAGGTATTACCGATACAGTGGGGAAAAAGTTTTTAAAAAAATTCAACATTTCACCTGATTTTATAGATTGCTTATTCTCGGATGGAACAAAAAGATTAAGACTTACGGATAAATAAAAGAGATGAAAAAAGAAGAATTAAAATCAATCGGGAACGATAATAGCAGAGCAAGTAAAAGAAAAAAACAATAATCTGAGGGAAGCGGATATCCGGTAAACCAGGGATGTAAAGAAAATTCCGGTCTTAAAAAACGAGTAATAATAAAAAATGACGGAAGATATTTAATATATTATTCTTTTTAAAGAATTCCTGAAATGGTAAGAGAGGTTAAAAATGCTCCAGTTGAGATATGACCCAATCAAAAATCAACTGGTAGCTATTGCCACTAAAAGACAGGAGAGGACCTTCCACCCGCCAAAAGATTTTTGCCCTCTATGCCCCACAAAAAAAGGTAAGATGGAAACCGAGATCCCTGAAAGTGATTATGATATAGTTGTTTTTGAAAACAAATTCCCGACTTTCGATAAGAATCCAGAAAAAGTGGATAATAAAAAAATAAATGCCGGTTGTGATTTTAAATATGAGTTACGGCAGTCCAAAGGGATTTGTGAAGTTGTCTGCTACACTTCAAACCATGATCTATATTTAGAGGATTTGCCTCTAGAGAAAATAGGCAACCTGATAAAAGTGTGGATAGACCGGTATTCAAATCTTGGCAAAAAAGAATTCGTAAAATATGTCTTGATTTTTGAAAATAAGGGTGAGGAAATAGGAGTCACACTATCACATCCGCATGGCCAGATTTATGCATTTCCTTTTATACCCCCGGTAATTTTAGAAGAATTAAAATCCGCGAAAGGATTCTTCGATGAAAAGAAGAAGTGTCTTCATTGCCAGATAGTAAAGAGGGAATTAAAGGAAAGAAGCAGGATCATTACCGCGAACGATGATTTTGTGGCATTCGTTCCATTTTATGCCCGATGGCCCTATGAGGCACATATTTATCCGTTGAAACATCTGCAAAGCCTGTGTGAATTAGGTGGGGGAGAAATCATTGCTCTATCAAGAATAATAAAAGAATTGGTGAATAGATATAATAAACTATTTGATTTCAGGATGCCCTATGTAATGGTGATCCATCAAAAACCAACAGATAATGAAAATTATGACTTCTATCATTTCCACTTCGAATTCTACCCCCCATACAGAACTAAAAACAAACTCAAGTATATGGCAGGAGTCGAGCTGGGAGCCGGAACTTTTTTAAACGATACCTGGCCGGAGGAAAAAGCTGCCGAATTAAGAAATCTGATATTAGAAAAATAAAGCAACTTTGATATAGTATTAGAATCAAAAACTGCTTATAATTTAGATAAAAATTCTTACTAATAGAAATTACTGGTAGCCACAGGAAAAATCTAAATGGCAAAACGCATAAAAAAAGATAAATCAGGCATCTGCGAGTCACAGATGATGCAAGCTCTTATGGAGCATATTACAGACAGCATATATTTTAAAGATCTTAAAAGCAGATGCATAAGGATCAATAAAGGGTGCGCCGAAAAATACGGGATTAAAAATATAGACGAGGCAACCGGAAGGACCGATTTCAACTTCTTCAGTGACGAACATGCGAAACAGGCATTTGATCTTGAACAAGAAATAATCAAAACCGGTATTCCTGTTATAGATATTGAGGAAAAAGAGACATGGCAAGGAAAAGAAGACAGGTGGGTATCATCGACAAAAATGCCATTTTATGATGATAAAGGAAAGATTATCGGTACATTCGGAATTTCAAGAGACATAACAGAAAAGAAGAAGATAGAAGAAAAAATAAAATATCTCTCATTCCATGATTCGCTTACGGGGCTCTACAACAGGGCATATTTCGATGAGGAGTTAAAGAGACTTGACACTGAGCGTCAGCTTCCGATAACGATAGTAATGGGAGATGTTAATGGACTTAAGGTAATAAATGATGCATATGGCCACGAAAAAGGTGATTTATTTTTAAAAAAGATAGCAGATATACTAAAAGACGTCTTCAGGAAAGAAGATATCATCTCAAGATGGGGAGGAGATGAATTTATAGCAATTCTTCCAAAAACGCATGCAGAAGATACAAAAGGTATAATAACAAGGATAAAGGAATTTTGCAGCCAGAGAAGCACAATCGGTATGCCGCTAAGTATTTCAATGGGTGTTGCCACGAAGAGGTCGCCGGATGAAGATATAAATTCCATTCTCAATAAGGCCGAGGATAAGATGTACAAAAGTAAGATATCCGAGAGTAAGTCTACGAACGAAGTGATGATTTCTTCACTCAGGGATAGTCTTAAAAAAGGGGAGGGGACCTCCAGTAAAGAAAGCGGCAGGATGAGAAAATACGCACTTGATATAGGAAAGAAGCTAAAGCTTTCGTCTGTAAAACTCGAAGAATTAAAACTTCTTATGGAACTGCACAATATTGGGAAACTTGCACTGGCAGACGAGATAATGGCAAAACCCGGAAGACTTTCAACAGAAGAATGGGATATAATAAAAAAGCTTCCGGAAATCGGATACCGCATAGCAGAATCATCTGTGATGTTAAAACCAATAGCGGAAGCAATACTTTGCCATCATGAATGGTATAATGGCGAGGGATATCCGAGGGGTGTAAAGGGTGAAGAGATACCGATACTTTCAAGGATATCACTTCTAATAAACTCTTATGAAGCTATGATAACAGACAGGCCATACAGGAAGAAAATGGGTAGAAAAGAAGTCATAAAAGAGATAAAGAAATGCTGCGGAACTCAGTTTGATCCCGACGTTGTCAGTATTTTCCTGGAAATATTAAAAGAGAAATCCGCAATATGATTTAATCTTTTTAAATGACTTGGACCTGATATCAAACTCTCTAAAGAAAAGTAATCGTTAATCGACTGTCTAATAAAGTTTGAAATTATTTGTAATGGGATATCTCCTATCCTTACCGAATGCTCTGGGAGTTATTTTGATGCCCGGGGAACTCTGTTTTCTTTTATACTCATTATGGTCTATCATGTTAATGACTTCTTTTACGGTTTTTTTATCAAATCCTTTTTCCGAAATGGAACGGTAGTCAAGATCGTCTTCTATATATGCTTTGAGGATTGGATCCAGGATCTTGTATGGAGGTAATCTATCTTCGTCCTTCTGATCCGGTTTAAGTTCTGCAGATGGGACTTTATCGATTATTTTTTTCGGTATTATATTTGAATAGTTTTTATTGATGTATCTGCAAATTTTGTAAACCATTGTTTTATAAACATCTTTTATTGGTGAAAATCCTCCAACCATGTCTCCGTAAAGGGTGCAATATCCCACGCTTATCTCACTTTTATTGCCGGTAGATAATACCAGCCAGCCGTTTTCGTTGGCAGCTGCCATTAAGATATTTCCTCTGATCCGTGCCTGTATGTTTTCTTTGGTGATGTTGATACTTGAGTGTTTTAATACGACCTTTAAATTTTCGAGATAGGTGTTATAAATATCCGAAATAGGGATGGTTAAAAAACTGATGCCCAGGTTGCGGGATAATTCTATTGAATCATCGACACTTCCCTTTGATGAATAAGGTGAGGGCATTATGATTCCATTTACCCTCTTCTTTCCAAGGGCTAAAGTGGCGACTGCCGCAGTTAAAGCAGAGTCAATGCCTCCGCTCAATGCAACGATAACTTCATCGAACTGATTTTTATTTACATAATCTCTGGTCCCCAGAATCAATGCCTGAAGTATTTCTGCTTCGATACAATCAATGTAACGGTTATATCCGGTGATAGTTTTATATTCCTTATTTGTTTTTTTTCTTTTTTTATAATATTTAAGGTCAACCAGGGGCAACGGCTTATAATACTTCTGCATTTCGGATTTTTGGTTTCCAAATCCGGGATCTTTCGATCTGGCTGCAGATGCACCTTCGGTATCAAGATCATATATAAGTACATCTTCTTTGAATGGCTTTGCATTGCTGAGAATATTGCCCTTTTCGTTAATTATTATGCTATTTCCGTCGAATACCAGCTCATCCTGGCCTCCGACCAGATTTAAATAAGCAATATTCACACAATTAATTGCGGCGGTATGCGTCAGAAACTTTTTTCTTTCCTTGATTTTTTCGATATGGTATGGAGAAGCGGATATGTTTATTATAAGTTCGGCCCCACCTAATACGGACTGAATTTTTAACGGTCCTGAAGGATGGAAAATATCCTCGCATATATTGATCCCGATAAATGTCTTCGCCGCATTGAAAATATAGCTTATGCTGCCTTTTTTGAAATATCTTTCCTCATCAAAAACCGAGTAGTTTGGCAGAAATTGCTTGTTATATACCGCTTTTACCTGTTTGTCATGAATCACTGCAGCCGAATTGTATATTTCACTGCGTTCTCTGCCAACAAAACCAACAATTGCTATAATGTTTATTGCATTTTTTTTAAGTTTATCCAGATAAACGATATTTTCGTCAACAAAAGACTTCTTGAGAAGAAGATCTTCAGGGGGATAGCCGGTAATGGAAAGCTCAGGAAATACTACTATATCTGCATCATTTTTTTTTGCTTCTTCGATGTGCGAAGCAATGATATCATAGTTTCCTTTGAGATCTCCGACAGTTGGATTAATCTGTGCCAGATATAATCTTATAATGGATATTTTTTCCTCCTTTTTAGATATATTACCTTAAGATTTAAATCTTATAATTATACTTCTAAATTATAACTCTTTTTATCAATTTACTTTATTCTTATATAAGGGAGAGATTCTTCTCAAGTCCGATATTATTTTTTGAATGGCTTCAAGAAAATAATCTATTTCTTCTTTCGTATTTTCGAAGCCAAGGGTTATTCTCAGGGAACCATAGGCTTCCTCGTTCGAAAGCCCCATTGAAACCAGTGTATGAGATGGTTTGAGCGATGAAGAAGAGCAGGCAGAACCACTTGATGCTGCAATGCCGGCATAATCGAGTTTCAATACTATTGATTCTCCTTCTATATATTTAAATGAAAAATTGCAATTACCAGGCAGTCTTTCGGAAGGATGGCCATTGAATCTTACCTCGTCGATTTTACTCAGGACACCACTTATAAGATAATCCCTCATTTTTGTGACTTTTCTTATTCTATCTGAAAGATTTCTCTGCCCCAATTCCGCGGCCTTTGCCAGCCCTGCAATTCCGGGTATGTTCTCGGTGCCTGATCTAATTCCTCTTTCATGCCCTCCTCCAAGGATCTGCGGCATTATTCTGGTCCCTTTTCTTATATAAAGAGCTCCTACTCCCTTTGGACCATATATCTTATGACCTGAAAGAGAAAGCAGATCGATATTCAATTTATTAACATCTGTTTCTATATTTGTAAAGGTCTGAACTGCATCAGTGTGAAAAATAATGCCACGTTCCTTCAATATTTTTCCTATTTCGCTGATAGGTTGTATGGTCCCGACGATATTATTTGCGTGCATTATTGTTGCAAGAATGGTTTTGGGGGTTATGGATTTTTTGACATCGGAAGGATCGACCATCCCAAATCTATCTACAGGTATATATGTCACTTTGAAACCGCACCGGGCCAGTTTCTTAAGGGGCATATGAACAGCAGGGTGTTCGATCTCCGAAGTGATTATATGGTTGCCTTTTTTCTTGTATGCTTCGGCCGTGCCGATTATTGCAAGGTTCTCGCTTTCTGTTCCGCTGCCTGTAAACACTATTTCTTTTGAACCGGTACCAAGAGATTTACCGATTATTTCTCTTGAATGTTCCAGAATTTCTCTGGCTTTAATTCCTGGAGAATGAGGTTCTGATGCGTTGCCGTAATAAGTGGTAAAGCAATCATCCATTACTTTCACTACATCCGGCAGAACAGGGGTAGTAGCGCTATGGTCAAAATAGATATATTTTAATTCCTCATTCATGGTTTTATTTATTGTTTTTAATAGTGAAGAAAAAACTATCACTGATTTTGACTACTGTCAATAATTTATACACCTGCATCAAAGAGTCAGAAGGCAGGGGATCGATGTTTATAAATCTTATTTACTATAATTAAATATTATAATATTATATAAAGTATTCGTTGATTTATTTGTCAAAGTAATTTAAATCTATTAAAATTATATAAGTTTTATAAATTTCTTATAATTTTCTTGAAATGTTAAAGAAGTTTTTACCATATATAGAAAAAATACTTCAGAATACAAATGAAATATTTGTAATAAAAGACATTAAAAACAATATCCTTTTTGTAAATGAAAAGATAAGAGATTATGGATATGATCCTGACTTACTTGTTGGCAAAAGATATTTAAGTATTCTTTCGCCAAAGCATAAGGGAAAAAGGTTTAAAAAAATTGTTAATAGTAAAACTGCGCTTAATTATGAAATAGAATTCTTAAGAAGCGATGGAACAATCGTTAATGCGCTGGCAAGTAATTCACCCGTAAGGGATGATGATGGGAATATTTTATTTGTGGTTTCCACTATTGCAGACATAACTTCCTACAAACAGCTTCAGAAAAAACTTGTAGAGTCTATATACATTGATTATTTGACCGGGTTATATAATATCAGGTATCTGGATAGAAGATTGAGCGAGCAGATCAATAGAGGAAGAAGAAAAAAAGAAAGAGTTGCGATTATAATGTTCGACATCGATAATTTTAAGAAATATAATGACAATTATGGTCATGGTGATGGAAATAAACTGCTTAAGAATCTGGGGAGTATCATCCGTAAAAACATAAGGGAAGGTGTCGATCTCGGTTTCCGTTTCGGCGGAGACGAATTTTTGATAATAATAAACCAGGCAGAGGGAAAAATTGCACGGGAAATTGCATGCAGGATAAGAGAAAAGTTTTTACAATTAAACTGTGAAAGTACTGACCTTAGTATGGGTATAGAATATTATAAAGATGGATGCAGTATTAAGAATTTGATGATAGAAGCTGATAAGAAAGTCTATATGGCCAAGAAATCCAATGAAAAAATAGTGGAATAGTATTTTAAGCTTGTTTTAAAAATAGATTCATTTTAATATAATAGACTCCAATAAGAACGGAGTCTATTATTATTTTAACAGCACTATCTACTTCGATAAGCAAAAATAAAGGGGATTTATTGAATAAGTTTGCAAAAATAATATCTTATATTTTTGATGGGTCATTTATTTCTATCCCCATTTTACTCCTTATTTGTTTAATAGTCGTGGATAATAAACTCGAAGCTGTTGGCTGGGCTTTTCTCTGTCTTCTTTTTGGTGTGGCAATACCGTATCTTTATATAGGTTTTTTATATAAGAAAAAAGAAATAGATAGCATGCACATACCTAAAAAGGAAAACAGAATAAAACCTTTGCTCCTTACCTGTGCAAGTTATATAGTCTGTTTCATTATTCTGTATGTCCTGGATGGTCCTGTATTTTTAAAATCCATATTTGCCGTAAGTGTAGTATCCACTGTTATTTTGACTATCATAACCTATTTCTGGAAGATCAGTCTTCATACCAGCTGGATAACTTTTATAGTCATTACCTTTAATATTTTATTTGGCAGATGGATGCTGCTCATGATCCCTCTTATCCCCGTAATAGGATGGGCAAGAGTAAGAGTAAAGGAACATACAGTCAACCAGGTGATCTTCGGTATTGGAATCTCAACCATAACTACTTTTTTTATCTATCATAATTACGGATTGATCAATTTGTTTTAGGAGAGGTATCCGGTTTAGCTTAAAGATCAGAAGTTCGAAATAAATCTGTGAAACCAGTAAGAACCAAATAGTTCTATTGACGAAAGGGCTATAGCTATTATAGAAGGTAATGCCAGGTACTTACTGGTAAGCCTGTTCGCTTTTTGTGAAAATGGCGGAACCAGCAGCACAAGCACCATATTGATAAAATAAAAAGTAAAGAAGATAGAAAAGGTAACAAAATAATAATAAAAACGACCCGTAAAATCGAACCTGATTAGAGTAACGGCAATAAATACCGCAATTACCAGTATGTAAATCATAAATTCACCCGGACTATTAAATATTCTTTTCGCTTTTGACTGTCTGTAATATTGAAAAGTGAAAATTGGATAAAGTATTATCATAATCGATGATCCGCACAGAAAACCGGTTATGAATCTTATATTATTATTAGTCTCATACAAACCAAAATTCGAAGCGATACCATCGATCAGGGCGGATAGAAAAAAAAGTCCAAGGATTACAAGGACATAAAGGGGTGGAAGGCCATTTTCTTTTTTTCTATACATTATAAATAAAATAACGGCCGTGATGATAAATCCGGTATAAATGCCGCTGCATCTCGAACAAATCGGCAGGATAATACCGCCTATCATTAGGCTTCTCGAAGAAAGCTGGTGACAGACCGAAAAGCCGATTATTTCTATAAATGAATCAAACACTTTTAGTTTCTATTCCTTTAAATCTTTTCCAATATTAATAAAATTATAGTTTTAAATCTATAATATTGATAGAATTAACCTTATATTTTTTGGCCGTAAGCAGCCGGGGAAGGAATATTCTTTATGACATATGATTTTCATACCCATACATTTTTGTCTGATGGTAGTAACAGCCCCATCGAGCTTGTCAGATTTGCAGTTGTCTATGGATACCGGTGTATAGCCCTGACCGATCATGGAAGCTACTCGAATCTTGATTTTATTATTTCAAGACTGAAGAAAGATTGCGAGCTTGCAGAGAAGTATTGGGATATAAATGTGATTCCGGGGGTAGAGCTTACCAATGTTCCGTCAAAGAGCATAGATGATATGGCAAAAGCGGCAAGAGAACTGGGAGCAAAAATAGTTGCGGTGCACGGAGAGAGTATTGTTGAAAATGTGGAACCGGGTACAAACCTTGAAGCAGTTAAATCGAAATATATAGATTTCCTGGCACATCCGGGTATTTTAAAATTAGAGGATGCAAAACTTGCAGTTCAGAATGGTATTTTTATTGAAATTTCCTCCAGGGTCGGTCACAGCCTTACTAATGGTCTGGTTGCAAGCATCGGCAGGGAAGCAGGAGTCAAGTTTTTAATAAATAGTGATGCTCACAGCCATAGTGATTTATTTAATTCCGGAATGCAGGAAAGAATTGGTCTGGGTTCGGGTCTCGGAAAAGTTGAAATAAAAGAAATCGCTAGTAAAAATTGTATGGAATTAATAAAGAGAATCGGGTGATATTTTTTAATCCGGTTTTATGACCGCTATTTGAGTTAAAGAAGATATTTCCTATTACTGTAATCGATCCATACTTCCTGTCCTGTATCCTTCAAGATCCAGAGTGATATATTCAAATTCCAGCTTTTTTAATCTCTTGATTATTTTTTCTATGATTTTAGGTTGAAGCATTCCGGGGATTTCATCTTTTTCTAATTCTATTCTGGCGATGGGATAGTGATATCTTACCCTTACCTGTCTGAAGCCCAGGGAGTAAAGAAAATCTTCGGCTTCTTCGATTTTTTTTAACACAGGTTTCGATATTTTTTCTCCATATGGCAATCTGGATGCCAGACATGAAAGATCCTGCTTGTCCCAGGTCGGCAGGTTTAATTGCCTCGAATACTGCCTTATTTCTTTTTTGGTCAGGCAGGCTTCGGCGAGGGGACTTCTTATTCCCAGTTCCTTCAGGGCTTTTAGTCCCGGGCGATATTTACTCAAATCATCATAATTGGTTCCATCGGCGACAAAATTGAATTCATATTTATTCTTTACAGATATTAACTTCAAGAAAAGTTCTTTTTTGCAGAAATAACATCTATTTCTAGGGTTATTTATGAATTCCTTTATTTCCAGTTCGTCCGTGCTTATGATTATATGCCTGCAGTTTAATCTATTTGCAATTGTCTTTGCTTCCTTTAATTCTCTTCCGGGAAAGGTAGGCGATTTGGCGGTCACTGCAATTACTTTTTTTCCGAGCGACTGTGCAGCTGCAGCAAGCAGGAAGCTGCTGTCGGCTCCTCCGGAAAATGCTATGACCACGGAATCCATTTCTTTTATTATTTCCTTTAATTTGATAAATTTTTTATCTGAAATCATGCTTTTTACTGTATATAATTTTTAATTTTTATATTAGATATAAAAAAAGTATATAAAAAACTGTATTTTTGCAACAGTCTTAGTAAAATAATACCTGAAGTCAAAAAAATTGTTTAGAGAATTTATCCAGAGGCATATCAACCTCAAAGGATCTGGAATCATGAGTACAGGCAGAATGGAAAAAATTTTATATATTGATTGTTTCTCAGGAATCAGCGGCGACATGATGGCAGGCGCATTATGTGATCTGGGACTGGATCTTGTATTTTTAAGAAATGAACTAAAAAAAATGGATATTACCGGATATGAAATAGACTGCAAAGAAATAAAAGTCGGTTCCATAAAAACAAAGAAGTTTTATGTCAATGTGACGGGATCGCAGCCGCACAGGAATTTTGAGGATATAAAGAAAATAATCGGGGGCAGCTGCCTCGATAAAGAAGTAAAAAAAATATCTCTGGACATTTTTCATCTGATTGCCAAAGCGGAAGCAGCGGTACATGATTGTGAAATAGGTAAGATACATTTCCACGAGGTCGGGGCAGTAGATTCCATAATCGATATCGTAAGTACTGCGATAGGTCTAAAATTTTTAAAAATAGAATCGTTTTACTGCAGTAAAATTCCACTGGGCAGCGGTTTTGTCGAATGTTCGCATGGTAAATTACCTGTACCTGCACCGGCTGCATTGGAAATATTAAAAGAAATCCCGGTTTACGGAGGTAATTTTGATTCTGAAGTGACAACTCCTACTGGAGCCGCCATAATAAAGACTCTGGCAGTAAAGTTTGGTGAAATTCCCGATATGAAGATCGAGAAAATCGGGTATGGAGCAGGAAGCAAGGTAAAAAAAGAGATTCCCAATATCTTAAGGCTGTTGATGGGTACAGCGACAGATAAACTCGAACCACTTGAAGAAAATCTGATAATACTTTCCGCAAATATCGATGACAGCACTCCGGAGATCATGGGTTATCTGCAGGAAACTTTGCTTAAGGACAGGGCCCTGGATGTATGGGTTGAGCCTATCTATATGAAGAAAAACAGGCCTGCTTTCAAATTATGTGTTCTATGCGGCAGGGAATTGGAGCGGGAAATAATCGATAAAATATTTTCAGAGTCTTCAACTCTGGGGATCAGAAGAGAAGAAATCAAAAGATATTTGATTGACAGAGAAATCAAAACAATAAAATTACCTTATGGTGAGGTCCGGGTAAAAACCGGTATCTACAAAGGGAAAAAAGTAAATATTTCACCTGAATTCGAATCATGCAGTAAACTGGCAAAAAAAACAGGAAAGCCTCTCAAGGAAATATATCAGGATGTTATTTTGTTTTTTTCGAGGAGATAGTATCTTAATATTTCCTGCAGGATCGCAACGGTTGGTACGGCAATTAAAAGACCCCATATACCAAATAATGCACCACCTGCCATCAGGGAAAAGATTATGATACCGGGGTGGACCCCTATCTGATACTTCATTATATTCGGAGATATAACATAATTATCTATTTGCTGAATAGTTATGAAAAGAAGGATCACCAGCACAGCTCTGAGCGGTGAAATGGTTAGTGCGGCCAGCGCTGCAGGCACAGCTCCTATTATAGGACCAAGAAGTGGTATGATATTGAGCAGCCCGGCAATGAAACCAAGCAGTATTGCAAAATCTACCTTTAATATCAACAGTACAATAGTGCATAATACTCCTACTATAATGGATACCAATATTTGACCTCTTACATATCTTCCGCCGACTTTGTTGATCCTGTCCAGAATAATGGCTGTCTGATTCTTGTTCCTTCTCGGAATAACTTTTATAAATGTGGTTTTTATTTTTTCGGAATGCATAAGTATATATACTCCCAGGAGCGGTCCCACTACGAGATAAAGAACTGCATTAAGTACTGATCTGCCCAGAATAGTAGCACTTTGAAAAATATCGATTCCTTCCAGATTTATCCTCGATATAAGATACTGGGTAATGACAGTGGTATCATTTGGTATTATTTCCTTGCCAATGATACTCTCGACATAATGGATCAATCTGCTATTTTGCAGGAAATCATTCGTAACCCTCGTGAAATTCTGCATATATGTAGGAAATTCATCTATGAATGTCCTGAATTGATCGATAATTACAGGTATTATGAAGAAAAATATGGTGAAAATGATCCCGACAAAGATGAAATAAGTTATGGCAACCGCAAATATTCTGCGCATTTTTTTTTGCAGCAGGGTTACAATAGGTACCAGAAGGTAAGCTATGGCTATAGCAATGATCAGCGGTATGATGGCTATTCTTATAAGATATAATACATAAAAGAAAAGCGCGGCAATCAAAAGGAAACCGATTATTGACCAGGAAAAGATTCCTATATCTTTTATTTTTTTTATGTCGTTTGGAGGTTTTAAAAATCTCATTGAAGTTATTATATTATATTTTTTAAAAAAATATAATTTATAAGTTAGCAAGAGAGGCAAAAAGGGATCTTTCTGTTTTTGACTTATCGGATGATTTAAAATAAAATATTTATCTTCTAAAATAACTTCAGGATCGAAGGGGTAAATAGTTATGAATTATGGTCATTTTGATGATAAAAACAAGGAATATGTAATTACAAATCCCAGAACACCCGTTAAATGGATCAATTATATAGGAACCTTGAAATTTGGAGGTTTTGTGGATCATACCGGGGGTGCTTTGATATGCAAAGGGGATCCATCCCTTAACAGGATCGTTAAATATATTCAGCAGATGCCCTCATCCGATTTTAAAGGTGAGACATTATATCTGCGGTTAAGACAGGGAGAAAATTATAAATTATTTTCTCCTTTTTTTGTTCCAACGCTGGATCATTACGATCTCTACGAGTGCCATGTCGGCCTTGGCTATAATCGCATAATCTCCGAATTCTACGGTATCAGGACAGAGTGTACAATATTTGTCCCAATCGATGATATAAGGGAAATCAGAGAAATAAAGATTACCAATGAGACAGGCAAAGAAATTGAACTCGATGCAATCAGTGTTGTGGAATATACACACTTTGATGCTATGAAACAGTTTAATAATGCCGATTGGGTTCCGCAGACGATGCAGTCCAGATGTATCCGGGAAGAAAAGGGACTCATGACCCTTATACAGTATGCTTTTATGCGCAGGGAGACCAATGTGAACTTTTTTACCTCGAATCATCCGGTTTCTTCTTTCGAGTCGGACAGAAAACGATTTCTTGGAGATAATGAATATGGTAAATGGTCCAACCCGCTTTCTCTTCAAAAAAAAGAGCTGGGAAGTTATGAAGCGCATCGCGGTGATAATATTGGTGTTCTTCTGCACCATCTGGGTAGTTTTAAACCCGGCCAGTCAAAAAGCTTTATCACTCAACTGGGTCAGGAACAGAGTTTCGAAAAAGCCCGCAGCGGCATCGAGAAGTATAGAGATCCGGATGCTGTCAAGAAAGCATATGACGAATTGAATGGCTTATGGGAAGAGTTTCTATCAAGAATGCAAGTGGAGACACCCGACCCGGCACTGAACAGCATGCTGAATATTCATAATCCACGGCAGTGTTATATTACCAAAAACTGGTCACGTTATCTTTCATATTACCAGCTGGGAATAGGTACCAGGGGCATTGGTTTTCGTGACAGCTGCCAGGATGTGATGGGAGTGATCAGTCATATACCTGAAGAATCCAAAGAACTACTAAAAAAAATGATGATGGTCCAAAGAACGAACGGCAGTGCAATGCACAGTTTTAACCCTTTGACCATGGAAGGATCGAAAGGAGAAACGGGTGATTGGCCGGATAGGCCGCAATATTACGGTGATGACCATCTATGGATAGTCCTGGCCGTGATCACTTACCTGAAGGAAACAGGAGACATGAAATTTTTAGAGGAAATTATTCCGTATTATGATGAGAAAAAAGATAATCGGCTGCGGGAGAATGGAACGGTTCAGGATCACTTGAAAAGAGCTCTGGATTTTACAAAAAATGATAAGGGTGAGCATAGCCTTCCTCATCTTGGTTTTGCGGATTGGAACGACTCCGTTAACCTCAGAACAGGTGCGGAATCTCTTTTTAATACACATCTTTACGGTAAGGGCCTTCTCGAAATGATCGAACTCTGTGGCTATCTGGGGGACACTGCAGGTGTTATATTCTACCAGTCTGAGTATGATGGACTTAAGGATATGTTTAACCGGACAAGCTGGGACGGGGAATGGTACGTCCGTTATTTTGATTCGGACGGCACCCCTGTAGGGTCCAATAAGAACCGGGATGGAAAGATATACATCAATGCTCAATCATGGCCATTGATTTCCGGAATGGCGCTTCCTGAAAGGGCAAAAAAGTCTCTTGATTCACTGAACAGACTTCTTAATACCTCCAAAGGAATCAAAATCAGCTGGCCCGGATTTGACGGGTATGACCGGAACAAAGGCGGGGGCACCACATATCCACCCGGGGCAAAGGAAAACGGCGGCATTTTTCTGCACACAAATCCATGGGTAGTGATTGCAGAAGCCATTATGGGAAACGGAGAGCGGGCCTATGAGTATTACAGTCAGATAAATCCGGCTGCCAAAAACGATATCATAGAAGAGTATGAATGCGAACCTTATGTTTACGCCCAGAATATTTTGAGTGATGAACATCCTCAATTTGGTCTTGGACGAAACAGCTGGCTTACCGGAACAGCTTCCTGGATGTATCAGGCAGGCACAGGATTTATACTTGGTATACGGCCTGATTATAAGGGTCTTATAATCGATCCCTGCATTCCCAAAAAATGGGATGGCTTTAAAGTGACACGCAAGTACAAGAACGCCATTTATGATATCGAAGTAAAAAATCCGGGACATAGGAATAAGGGTGTGTATCGGCTCGAGATTGACGGCAGGGAAATAACAGGCAATATAGCTCCTATTTTCGGGGATGGCAAAACCCACTTGATAACTGCAATCATAGAATAGTTTTACCCGAATCACCTTAAGGATTGAAATTTGAAAGATAGACGTTAAATTTACTGAACCGACAGGTGTAATTAATTGAAGTAGCAGTTTAATTGTGGTAAAGTTTAAATTCAAAAACAGTTAAAAATAGGACTTTAGAACAGGGAATCATAATGCCGGAAGAATCCATAGCAGCTTATGTCAATAACATTATAGCTTTTACTCTTTTTATAGTCATAATAACGTTTATATTTGCTTTTCTTTTTTTATTGTCTCGTGTTTTGATCCGCAGGACAGGCAGCAGGAATGCCGAGGAATCAAGAAAGGAATCTTTTATTCCTGAAACTTCAGGGCTTTTTGGCTATAACAGAGATCCCTATAGACGGAATAATATTTTTGTTCTGGCAGCGGTATTTATATCTATAGCTATTTTTATTTTCTTTGTTTTTGCCGTTTTTAATTACAGCAGAGATCCGGTAATGGGTTTAGATCTATATTTAATAATCGGAATACTGGTCTATCTTGTCTTTATGGTCGTGTGGCTGGTCAAATCGAAAATAATTAATTAGAGGTTATCCGGGATGTCTTCTCTTATAAAAAGTAATTTTAATATACTGGTCACGGGATTCGGCTGCTGCAAACAGGAAATATTTGCAACCCAGAGTTCTTTATATGATATTCAGAGATTTGGTGTAAATTTCGTCAGTGTCCCGGAGGATGCCGATATACTGGTAGTCCAGGGTTTTTACAATAAAGAAGGCATAATCAGGATTTTGAATATCTACGGCAGGATGAAAGATCCGAAAGGTATAATTACCGTTGGAAGTTGTGTTCTGAATGAAAACCTTTTCAATCTCGATAGTGGGCTCGCGAGACAGTTCAGAGATAGGGTGGTCATAAATATGCACATTCCTGGTTGTCCGCCCAGACCGGAAGCATTTATACATGCAATTTTAAGATTTTTGGGCAGAAGCATGCTATAAAAAGATTAATAAAAAATTTTGAGATTTTATCTTTAGAAATGACCGATAATATTTATAATAAAATTTATTCATCCTCAAGAACCGTGTTTTTAGAAGAAACAGGCGAGAAACTTGAGTCTATTTTGAAGGATAAAGTAAAGTATATTTATAAGACAGGCATTGATTTGCTAATAATGGTATCAAAAAATAATTTATACCAGACAGTGAAAGAGTTAAAAGAAAATCCCGATCTTAAAGTAAATAGTTTTCAAAGCATAGCAGTATTGAATAATGGTAAAAAAAGCTTTCTGATTATAAATCTTAGATCATTCGATAATGATTTTTCCGTTCTATTGAAAATAGAGATTTCTCAAAGAGAAATTGAAGAAGATTACAGGGAGATAATAGAAATACTGGTGAAATTTTTCAGGGCGGTTAAATTTTATAGACATAAAAGTAAGATAATCTCAGACAGCTGCGATATCAGGATCTTACCCCGAAGCACGGAAGGCCTGGATTGTTTTGACCTTGATATTTTAACGGATGATGATTTGATCAGGGAAGCTTATGTAAATATAGATATCGCAAGGATCATAGGCGAGGATTTTTATAAAGGTATGGAACTGTATAATCTTATTGCCTATATCAGCCGATTTGACTGGAAAGCAGGTATATTTCCCGAAGTTTGTCTCTGTGAAGCTTTCGAAGAGTTGCTGCAGCTAAAAGTTACCGAAAGAGCGCAGTATATAAGAATGCTTCTTTGTGAATTATATAGAATATCAAATCATATTTATTTCATTTCCAACATCTGTAATGTTTTGCAGCATGACATCGCTTATAATCTCTCTCTTCTGGAAAGAGAGAGAGTTCTAAGAATGATAGAGTCAATTACTGGTTCAAGAATCGTACCAAATTTTATAAGAATTGGTGGAGTAAAGAAAGACATAAGTGAAGAGATGCTGGCAAGTATCCGGAAAAACCTGCCGGTTTTATTTAAGAGTATACGGAGAATCGAAAAAATAATGCTGAGCGACTTTTTGATTCTTGAAAGATTAAGTGACACCGGAACCGTGGATAAAGAAATTGCTCTGGAATATGGTATATCAGGACCAAATCTAAGAGCATCCGGTATCAGATATGATCTTCGGAAAGTCAAAGATTCTTTTTTGTATAAAGATTTATCATTTACTATACCGGTAGGGAAGTCCGGAGATTGCCTTGATAGGATTTCGGTTAGATTCAACGAGATATTGCAATCTTTAAGGATAATAAATCAGATCATAAGCAAATTCCCTGAAGGCAGCTTTATAAAGAAAATAAATGTATCCCATCTGGAGTTTCAATCCGGCGCAATATCCTATGGCATCGAATGTCCCCATGGTCTTTTTAAAATTTATACAGAGGTCGATAAAAATAATATAAATTCTCTTGTGGTAAAAGGGCCCTCTCTTAACAGTCTTATTTTAAGCGAGGAAATACTAGCGGGTAATAAGTTAGAAGATATTGATTTGATCCTTATGAGTCTGGATATAAGCCCGGGTGAGATAATAAGTACATGACAGAAAGATACTGATGTTAATTATTTTTAAAAAAGTTTTTTACATCCTTGCATTGCTGCTTGTGAATTTATATATATGCGAGTATATAAATAATAAATTAACCGCACGTATGGACCTCAGGAGAGGGTATAGGATCTCAGGAACAAAGGGTATTGGTTTTCCCCTTGTCAGATTTTTTAAATATATATCCAGGAACGAGAAAATAAATATCTGGACTTTTTTTATCTTTTTGCTCTCTCTGCTAATATGGAGCGTTGTTCCCATTACGGCAAATCTGGTTTTAATAGAAATGGACTACAGTCTTCTGATCGCACTGACCTCTTATATAATACTTATAATTTTATTATTTTTTAATTCAAGCAGGACCTCATATGGTGCAGTATATAGCGAATCCGGCAAAAAAATATTGATTTTACTCTCCTTTCTGCTCCCTGCTTTATTCAGCATTGCAAGTATCGTTTTAATAAATAAAACATTGAGTTTAAAAGAAATCGTAAATTCTCAGCACCAGTACTGGAATATAATTTTACAGCCCCTTGGCTTCATTGTATTCTTCATTTCGATATTTTTACAATTGAAGTTATTAGGTGTTAGGGGGAAAAGCTATATTTCGAGCGGGACCAATATCGGTAAAGAAGGAACCGGTTTAGGAAAGATCATCGAAAGATTTTCAGTTTATATGATTGTTTTTTTCTTGATTATAATTTTAAATATCCTGTATCTTGGAGGCTGGCAGGGTATATATATCATAAGGGGAGAGATAATACTTGCTATTAAGTTTTATGTTATTTTTGTAATATTGTTATTGATGGATAAGGCAATTGGCAGGATAGACAGTTACAGCTTGTTAGTCAGGATCAATTGGAAATTTTTGATTCCGGTATCACTTGTTAATTTTATAGTAACCTTTGGATTTTTCATTGCAAGGGATGTGTATAATTTAATTTGACACGAGGTATTTAATTAGATGGTTAGACTTATAAAAAATTTTTTTATTGTCTTCGGAAATATGTTCAGAAAACCACGGACCGTCATTTATCCCAAGGAAAGAATAATAATTCCTGATGGTAGCAGGGGTGTCCTTCATTTAAAAGTAGATCCGGATTCTCTGGATGTTATCTGTAAAGGCTGCGGATTATGTAAAACAATCTGTCCGCAGGGATGTATAACGGTAAAAAGAAGGACCGAGGCCAAAGGCAAAGAGGTTCTTGATGAATTTTGTCTGGATTTAAGTAAATGTATTTTTTGTGGAAACTGTGTTGAATTATGTAAAATGAATGCGATAGACATGTCATATAAATATCAACTCGCAGAATTTGATAAAAAGAATTTGAGATTGGAAAAGATTGAACTGATAAAACCATCAGGTACGATCAGGGATTTCTGGTAAAAAAAATTATGTCATTTACGAGCCAGTTAATAATAATAATAATACATTACGCCAGTCTTCTTGGACTGCTGATCTGCGGATCACTATCACTTATTCATTCCGACAGAAGAAAAAAATTGCTGTTTTTAATTCTAACCTTCCTTTTTGTAGGAATCTTAAGCTTTGTTTATTATTCCGGTATTCTGGTCTTTATAGTCGGAGTTTTTGTTATTTTCTTTTTAGTTTCCTTATATTTATTTGTTTTTCAGATAGAATTTTTTGGGAGCAAGACTAACGAAGACCAGGATGCAAGAAATAATAACAAAATCAAAAAGACAATTGGAGGCATTATACTACCGGTTTTATTTAGCGTGGGTATTGGTTATTTATTCTATATATATACATCAGATTTTCTAAAAGACACAGTTTTAAACGGGAATATTTATATTGTAGGCCTGGGCGACATCAGCAAACAATTTTTTATTGAATATGGTCCTATTATGGTGATTGTCATTGCATCATTATTTATATCCTTTTTATGGTTCATCATGATTAGCAAGGATTAAAAGATGAATTTTCAATTTATTATATATTTTAGTTTACTGGTTTTTCTGATGGGAATATTCGGAATATTTTACAACAGGGATATCATTTCGGTTTTTATTTCTTTTCAGTTTATCATAATCTCTGCAGTTATAAATTTCCTGAGTTTTTCACAATTTTTATATCAGAGTTCATTATGGGATGAAATATTTATTATTTTCGGGATCGCGTCCATATATTTTCTTATGTTTTGCATCATTTGTTATTTTTATTTAAAGCTCGATTTATTAGACAGGGAAGCCCTTAATAGAGATTTTATATTATTTAAGGTAGTAAGACACGACTGGTGTGGAGAGGATGAAATGTAAATTATGGATTTTTTGATCAGTATCAGTGAAAAAATCAACCCTCTTCAAAGTGTAATGATCCTATCCTTTGCGATTTTTATTTCATCTTTCTTTGTTATGTCCGAAAGGCGAGCCGTTAAGAGGTTTATCGTAATGCTTTTTTCGGTTTCTCTTATTCTGGCTTTTTATCTTAATATTTATAGTTTTGTTTCTGCCGGCAATTTTTCAAATGTCCTTTTATCTTTTGAAAATCTGCAAATGATAGAAATAAGCATAATAATATTCTGTGCCCTGAATCTAATATTTTTTATTTCTACTTATTGCAGGGACAACAGGCATTTTATCAAAATACTCAGTATCTTTTTATTTTCTACCATATCTGCCGTTTTTTTCGTGCTTGCAAGAAATTTTATTTTGATGTTCGTTGCTCTGGTAATATTCATACTGGTCATATTTCAATTGATGACCGTCTTAAACTCAAAAACAGACAGGATTAAGCCTTACATAATAGGATTCTTTTTAAGGCCGGTGCTAACAGTTATTTTATTCTTTTTCGGATTTTCTTTGTTTTATGGTGCAACGGATTTTAAAGATTTTAATCAGGTCATTCAGTCCGAATATGTTTCAAATCCGCTGATTGCTTTGGGTTTGATTATTTTTATAGTTGCCGTTTATCTGTATTTATTCTTATTTCCTTTTCAGGGTCCATACATCAGGCTTGCCAGAAGAAACGAGTTTTCATCGAATGCTCTTATATGGTTTTCGTATTTTCCGGTAGGGATTTTTATGTTGATGAAATTGGATGGATTATTAGGCTTTTTTATAGAAAAAAATAACATCTATGCTTACATACTTCTTGCTATAGCTTTTATTTGTATAACTGCAGCCGGTATAGGAGCTTTTAAAACTAATAGCTTAAGAAGAGTAATATCATTTTTGTTCTTATTTTTTATAGGTGTTTTTATACTGAATATTTCCATGTTTTCTGCCGGAATCATTACAGGTCCCTTGCTGTCATGGTTCAATATAGGAAACATATTTCTGATAATATTCAGTTTCATGCCCATTTATAGTATCTTCAGCAGTTTAGAAAAAAATACAAACAGCGATTCTATTGATAATATCAGGGGATTGGGAAGGAGTAATATTTATCTTGGTATAAATTTGACGATAATATTTTTATCCTGGATCGGATTTGTCCATCATGTCGGACCGTTTATAAAATATTTTAGCGGTACAAATCTTATACAAATAGGTATCCTTAAGTTGATGGTACTAGTCGTGACGGCAATTGCTTTTATATTTCTTTTGATCAATACATTTAGAATAGTAATCCAGTTTTTCAAAAAGCCTCTCAAGGATGTCACAGAAAAAATCGTATTTCCCAGATTTTTATATATTTATGTCACTTTTTTTTCTCTGGTCATATTAGCTGCTGCTGTATGGGGTTTGCTAAAAATATTGAATGTCGATATCGGGATAATGAATTTTGAAATAGCGGGATTTTAGTTTTTTAATATCTCTAATTAATACCCTGACTACTCTTAAGGTCTTGGAAGAACATAAAAAAAGATTTAACATTAAGCATTTTTTAATCATTATATTGTTTCTGGTTATAGTTATAGCGGTGATCATAAGCGTAAATGAATTTTCCTTTAAAAAAGAGTATGAGCCTGGTACGGCACTTGCAGAACAATTACCCAGGTTCAGACTGATAGATATGGATAATATCGGCATTACAGGGGATGCAGATAAGGATGGGATAAATGACCAAAAGGATTTTATGCTTGGTGCAAAAAAACAGCTTGAAGATCCTGCCAAAAATATTTTTCTCGAGGAGGGCGAGACTAATTATTACCAGGGTGGAAATCCGCCTGAAAATCTGGCAGATTGTACCGATATAATAGCCAGAGCTTTTATAGAAGCAGGTTTTGATTTGGGAGAAATGGTAGATGAGGATATAAAAGATAACTTTGGCGAGTATCCATTAAGAGAGATATGGGGACAAAGAGCCCGTGATCCAAATATCGATTATCGCAGGATCCAGAATCTTGAGATTTTCTTTAAAAGAAATGCAAGAGTTCTTGATATTTTATTTATTATTTCGAATGGCAGTAATTTGAATTCATGGCTTCCCGGAGACGTAGTCTTTTTTGATATGGATAGGGATGGATTTACCGACAATGTCGGAATTATCTCGGATAATACCACAAGAGAAGGAATTCCTAAAATCATTTATAATTATATTGATCCGGGATATACGGTTGAAAGAAGTATTTTAAAAGAGAAAATCATAACCGGCCATTACAGGTTTCAGGAGTAATGGGATAATAAAGGAGTCAAAGCCTCTTCCCCTTTTGTTTTTTAAGGTGAATCTTTTTTAAAAAATTAACGATCATAAGTTTTACTCCTGGCAGCAATCCTTCACTAAATCTTGTCGAGAAATCATATGCTGCTTCTTTTAGCTCTATTTCTTTTCCATATTTATCTTTAAGATAATATTTATGACCGATTATCCATACGAATAAATCGGATTTGGTCCTGTTGGGAAAATTTTCGATTATTTTATATTTATCTATAATATTTATGGCCGGAAGGTAAATATTATCATACCAGTCTGCAGCAGCTTCTTCAAAGGAAATCTTTTCCCCATTTGTCTTATTTTGATTTAAATTATACATATGATTATTGATCTGATCTAAAAGAAAATCATACTTTCCCGGTACAGTTAGTCTTATTTTGATATCGGGCCGGTTCTTTTTAAGTTTCGTCAGGTTAAGAAATTTTTCCCTTTCGGCCAGAATAAACATATCTATCGGGTCCATTTCTCTCGATACGGGGATTTTTGTAGTAAATTCTATTACCTCTGCATCTAAATATTTAATTCCCATTCTTTTTGCAACACTTACTCTATGATTTCCATCCAGCACAAAATAAATATTGCCGACCTTATAAAGTTTTACCAGCGGAAGATCTATATTCTTTTTATAGGCGCTGTAAATATTTGACCACCTGTGCTCAAGGTTTGTTTTTACGGGCAAGAAAAATCTGTCAAAATCTTTATACCTGTCTATACTGCCGACTATATCATCGACATCGACGGTCCTTATTCCAAGATATTTTTGATTGTGCAAATTCAAACCTTTGCTTATTTCTTCAAAAGACAGCAATTTATTTTCTTTACCGGAAATATATGATTTCAGGTTATTAAGGAGTGCATTAAATCTTGCACTTTCAAATTCACTTTTTGCTTCTGTTATAATGTTATTCATATCTCTATGACTCTAAATCCATAGGCGTTTATGACTTTTGTTTTACCTACTTTTTTAATCCGGCTATTATCTATCCCATATACATGTATGTGACCGTGTATTAAAAATTTTGGACTGTAACTTTTTATAAAACCGCCAAGACATTTAAACCCTCTATGAGGCGGATCATCTTGATCCTGAATTTTGTATGGGGGTGAATGGGTTATAAGGATGTCAATATATCTTTTTTTAAAAATCTTATTAAGATAAAGCCGCGGTTTCATTCGATTGATCTTCATGCACATCTGAAAATCGGTATACTGGTATTTGCCGGTACTGTAGCGAATAGATCCTTCAAGTCCGCCGATAATCACTCCGTTATATTCTATGATCCTATTATCCAGATTGATGCAGCCTTCGGGTCCTCCTTCTTTAACCCCATTTTCCGTATATATGGTATCTATATGATGATTTCCATGGACGTAGAATAATGGCTTGTTGAGCGTGGAGACTATGAATTCCAGATAGCTATTCGGAAGATCACCGCAGGAAACGACAAAATCTATATCCTTCAGCCTTTCTGCTATAGAGGAAGTGTAAATAATATCGACTATTTTGTCACTTACCGCTAGTATTTTCATCATCCAAAAAATTGATAAATACTTTATTATCTATAAAAACTGCTGGCAACCATTTTATAATAAAAGGTTATTATTTTATACTATCGTTTGAAGATGTATAAATTAGTTAATTCTATAAAAATGTATATAATTGTACTAGAATTATTTTTTGATATGTCCGTCAGAATAAGGTTGTCTTCGTAATTTATAAAATGAATATATGCTTGGTAAAGTGGACAAAGAACATATCTCAAGAATATCCAGGTTCCCAAAAAAAATTTGTTTGATACGAATAATATTCGTGACTGCTGTTATTTCGATTTTAATCTCTTTAATTCTTGTTTCACCTGAAAAAATCGATGCTGTCACTTTGCAGGAACTGGGAAATGCTATTGCCAGCCTCAGCCAGAATGAGCAGGATCTGCTGGAAAAAATACTTATCTCCGAGACAGAAATCGAGAATAAGAGAAATACGCTTGAGTCACTGAACGGAGAACTTGAGGTACTGGAAGATCAGCTGGATAAATTAAATAAAGAAAAGGCAGAATTGGTCAAAAGCATAGAAGATAAAAAGGGTACACTTGAAGAAAAAATTGTTTTCTCATATAAGTATGGGAATGATGATGTAAAGAAGATCATTATAAGCGCAAGAGATCTGAATGAAGTGATAAATAATCTTTACCTTTTTAAAAATATTATGAGAAGGGAAGCCGAGATAATAGAGGAACTTCGATTCGAAAAGGAAGAATTCGACAGGATTTCCAGAAAATCCGAAGAAAAAAAGATAGAGATAGAAACTACCAGAGATACTATCCAGGAAGAGGAGAAACAGCTGCAAAAAAGTATTGAGGAAAATAAGATTTTGTTGGATCAGGTAAAAAGCGAAAAAGGAGAGATAGAGAATCTTTTAGCAGAAATAAAAAAAAGAATAGCTATGGTCCAGCCTCTTGGCCTTACTCTGATTGGAGAATGGGATATGGTAGCAACTGCTTATTATGCTTTCGGAAAAGGAGGCAACGACATTAATGGAGACGGAATAACTGCAATAGGGCTGAGAGCCAGAAAGGGAATAGTTGCAGTTGACCCAAAAGTCATACCACTGGGGACAAGACTTTATATACCTGGTTATGGTGAAGCTCTGGCTGCTGATACAGGCGGCTGGATAAAAGGAAGCAGAATAGATCTGTGTTTCGAGGATCTGCAGGAATGTTACTATTATGGCAGGAGAAAAATAAAAATATATCTTATTGAAGATTAAGTGACTTTAAATTATTTTTAGCAGTTTGGAAAGGGATTCGAAGTCTTTTCTGAACTTTTCTTCGGTAATCGCACCGCTTTTACGTATGTCCAGAGGGTCGGAAAAAGGAACAAGTTTAAAAGACGGATTTTCGAATATCCTCATATGTATTTTTTCCATATTTCTATATTTTTTACTTACCGAAAAAAACTTTTGAAGTATCACATTGGATACATCAAGTCCCAGCGAGATGATTATATGAGGAGTGATTATTGAAATTTCCTTTGATAAAAATGAGATACAGTTATCAACATGTTTTTTAAATGATTTGCTGTTACCTGTCCTGGACGTATTCTTTTCTTTGACGGGTTCTCCGGCTGAACATTTGATAAGATATGTGACATATATATCTCTGGTAAATGATAATCCTGTCTCATCAAATAATTTTCTTATAAATTTATCCCGGCTGGTACCGCTCGTCACAATACCCTTTTTACCTGTTTCGACAGAATCGGGATAATCGACTATCACCATTATTTTTGCTTTGGGGGCACCGCTGCCAGGCATGGATTGTTTTCGAGTTTTAATAGGATCAACGCATTTTTTGCAGTTACTGATATCTTTGTTTAATTTGTTTAAGCTTTCCCTGGCACTTATTGGCATAAAAGTTAAAAAATTGTACAAAAACGATTTAAAGGTGCATTTTTACATTGTTTTAAAAGTATACAGCATAAAAAAAGTTGAGTAAATAACAAATCAATCATTTTTTAATTTTTTACACTATCTGTTAAAATATCTCAAGGTATTTTTTTAAGAAAGTCAAAGATTATAAGAGGAAGCATTATGACTAAATATCAAAATCTGATAGAGTCCATAATAAAGGGAGATAATATAAACAGTAGAGATATCGCACAAAAACTGGTTACCGGCGGAGTACCTGCGATTGAGATTTTAAATGATGGATTGGTTCCGGGTATGGATGTTGTGGGGAAAAAATTCAAGGAAAAAGAAATCTACCTGCCGGAGGTATTGATGTCCGCAAGGGCGATGAAAGCTGCAATGGAAATAATAAAACCTCTCCTTTCCGGATCTGCTGCGAAAAGAAAAGGAACAGTAATACTGGGCACGGTAAAAGGAGATATCCATGAAATCGGTAAAAATCTTGTTGGTATGATGCTTGAAGGCGGAGGATATACCGTTATCGATTTAGGGGTCGATGTCCCTCCCGAGAAATTTGTTGAGGGAATAAAGAAACATGAGGCAAGATTAATTGGTATGTCTGCGCTTCTTACAACTACGATGCCGGCCATGAAAACGGTAATCGACATGCTTAAAGCTGATAGTAAAACCACCGGTGTGAAAGTGATGGTTGGCGGTGCACCATTGAACCAGGAATTTGCTGATTCAATCGGCGCGGATGGCTATTCACCGGATGCCCCCGGTGCGGTTGACCTGGCCGGGAAACTAATTCCTTAAGTAAGTCCACATAAGTAAATCCATATTATCGAATTAGAATAATGATATATATGAGGTACGCATGAAAATAATGATTGTAGGCGGAACCGGATTTCTTGGCTATCATGCACTGCTTGTAGCACTTAAAAGGGGATATCCGGTCAGGACTCTGGCGATTGACGATATCAGCGTTGAAAGCTGGTATCCCGGAGAAGTAGATGTCAGATACGGTAACGTATTCGAACTTTCGGAGAAAGATTTACAGGAACACTTTTCCGGCTGTGATGCCATTGTATACGCTGTGGGTCCGGATGATAGGGTTACACCTCCTGCTCCTGCTTATGATTTTTTCCATACCAGACTTGTAGTATCTTGCGAGAAAACTATCATTGCAGCACGTAAGGCAGGTATCAAAAAATGCGTTGTTCTGAATTCGTATTTTGCATATTTTGACAGGATTTGGCCGGAGAAAGAACTGAGCAAACACCATCCCTATATAAGATGCAGGGTGGAACAGGCGGAGCGGGCTATTGTCGCAGGAGGGGATAAAATGGCTGTTATGATCCTGGAACTTCCTTACATATTCGGCAGTATGCCGAACCGCATTCCTTTATGGAAGGATGTATTACTGGATCGTTTTTTGAAGAGCAGGGTCATCTTTTTCCCCAGAGGCGGGACGAATATGATTGCCGTGGAGCACGTCGGCGAAGCAATTATAGGATGTCTGGAACACGGCGAACATGGCAAGCGGTATCCAGTCGGTGATGAAAACCACTCATATAATGAGATGCTGAAAATGATGATATCTGCCTTGGGAATGAGTAAAAAAATAATAAATATTCCAAGGTTTGTGGCAGTAATAGCAGGCATTTTAATAAACATGGGCTGGAAAAGAAAAGGCCTGGAAGGGGGTCTTAATGCCAGATATCTAATGCGGGATATTTTAACCCATGATTTATTCTTTGACCCCTCCGGTACCGCAGAAAAGCTAGGATACAGAAGAGGAAGCCTGAAAGAATCTATTTTCGCCACTATGGAAGCCTGTTATCCCGAGAAATTCAAAAGTTAATAGTGTTATATTGTTTATCTAGGATCTAAACTCCAAAAAAAGATTAGCCATCTCGATTGCACTTAGTGCTGCTTCCCAGCCCTTGTTCCCTCTTTTGGTACCGGCTCTTTCGATAGCCTGTTCTAGGCTGTCAGGGGTTATAACCCCAAAGGCAACAGGAATATTCGAATCGAGACTTATTTTTGCCACACCTTTGATGGTCTCACCGGCGATATATTGATTATGTGATGAATCTCCCTTTATTACTGCACCCAGGCAGATAATGGCATTATATATTTTTGACTCAGCCATTAACTTTACAACCGACGGGATCTCAAATGCTCCGGGAACCCAGGCCACACTGATGTTATTATCCTCGCATAAGTGTCTGTGCAGACAGTCCAGAGCCCCATCCAGCAGTTTCGAAGTTATAAAATCATTGTACCTGCTTACCACTATTCCAAATTTGAGTTTTTTTGCATCCAGTTTACCTTCATATTTTTTCATTGTTTTATCCTTTCTTTTTATTGGTCATAGCATATGGTTTAATTTATTTTTTTTGGTAGATAAGTATTTTTTATTATTCTTATTTGGAGGTATAGACAGTGGTATCCTTTTGGTTATTTTTAGTCCGTACTCTTCAAGGCCCTCGATTTTTTTTGGATTGTTTGTCATAAGGTGTATTGTGGAAAGTCCAAGATCAGAAAGTATCTGTGCGCCCACACTGTAATCTCTTAGATCTGCATCGAATCCAAGCCTGAGATTGGCTTCAACCGTATCAAGACCTTTTTCCTGAAGTTCATAAGCTTTCATTTTATTACAAAATCCTATTCCTCTTCCTTCCTGTGACATATAAAGGATCACCCCAGAGCCATTTTCGTTTATTTTTTTAAATGCCCTGTCCAGCTGCTCACCGCAGTCACATCTCATGGATCCAAAAGTATCTCCGGTGAGACATTGCGAATGTACCCTTACAAGAACATCTTTCTTGTCTCTCACCTCTCCTTTCACGAATGCAATGTGAAATTCGGGCTTGATAAGGGACTCATAAGTGATGGCCTTGAATTCACCCCATCTGGTAGGCAAATTGACCTCGGCAATTTTTTCAATCAATTTTTTTTTCATTTTACGATTTTTACTACTCCTGATTTGTGAATCCATATTTTTTCAGTTTCTCCTTAAGTTCTTTATCTTTTAATTTCGGAGAATCAGCATTTATCGATTTTTCTGACCGCAGAAAGTTTACAATATAACGGGCAAGCATATCTACTTCTACATTTACTAAATCCCCCGGGTTTTTATATATTAAGTTCGTATTTTTATAAGTATATGGAATAATAACTGCGCTGAAGTTATCACTTTCTACACCGGAGATTGTAAGGCTTATCCCGTCGATAGCTATGGAACCTTTTAATGTCACAAAATCGCGAATACCGCGAGGAAGTTCCAGGTTAATAAGATGAGAATCGCCCATCGCAGATATTTTTAAGATTTTGACCGCACAATCCACATGTCCATGAACAAAGTGTCCCCCTAATTTATCTGATGGAGTTAGTGAACTTTCCAGATTGACTATGTCTCCGGTTCTAAGATGCTTGAAGGAAGTGGAATTCAGAGTATTGAAAGATACATCACACCTGAAGGTCTCGTTGTTGAAATCGGTTACCGTGAGGCAAACTCCGCTTATCGATATCGAATCACCGATATTCAGACCATTTAAAATTTTTTGGCATTGGATTTCGATTTCTATATTTCCGTTTCTATTACTTATTTTTTTTATTTTGCCTGTTTCTTTTATAATGCCAGCGAACATGGTAACTCCATTATCTATGGTTTTTGTTTTTTTAAAGGATATGCAGTAACAACGATATCATTTCCAATCCTTTTTACATTTTCGAATTTCAAATTTATAGAGTCTTTTATCTTGTTTATTTCCAGACCTGCAAACATATCATAATCGCTGTCCCCGCCTATTATTCTGGGAGCGAAAAAAATGATGAACTTGTCGATCAGCCTTCTCTTTAAAAAAGAACCAAGCAAGGCAGGACCGCATTCCAGAAGTATTGAAGTTATTTCGT
>Ga0209323_10000309_pt1 | contig 31253 bp, 24 predicted proteins | sample Rifsed19ft2_FD_184014 | JGI IMG/M metagenome (GOLD analysis project Ga0209323, IMG submission 184014) | Soil microbial communities from Rifle, Colorado, USA - sediment 19ft 2 (version 2) | ecosystem: Environmental > Terrestrial > Deep subsurface > Rock core/Sediment | place: Rifle, Colorado...
CCGTGTTCGCCCGGGTTCCTGCCTGTCATGAAACTGGTCCACGCAACAGAGGAAATCTCTGGCAATGTAGATTTCATCTTGAAAAGCTTACCGTTTGCACATAGCCGTGACAGTTCAGGAGTGATACCTCTTTTTATATAATCCATAAGGAGTGTATAGGGCACACCATCCAGCCCGATGACCACTACCTTTCTGTCTTTTTTATGTTTTTTAAGTATATTGAACATAGTCTTACCCCGCTTAATTCAAAATGCATTTTCATAATGCAGATGTTGTGAAAAAATTTATTTTTCGATACCTTAGTTTACTTTTAACTGATGGTTTATGGAATATTTTTATGGCTATACGAACAAAGATACTCCCAATAAATTATCGAGTTAAATAAATTTTTGAACAATGTCTGCATTATCTGGGTAATTTATAAATTTTTAATACTATGGTGAATGTAGTATTTTCGCTTATTCTCATCCACCTCAAACACACGTGCCGATTCATAAGCATAAATAGACATGAAAATGTCACCCTGAATTTATTTCAGGGTCTAATGAGATGCTGAAACAAGTTCAGCATGACGTTTTCTGGACAAATACGGTATCCACCACTGATTTATGAATAACACGGGCTACATATACCCAAGTGAACGTAACTGTTCCATAACCTGCTCTTTATCTTGTCCCCGGCCGACCCTTTCAGGGGTATTTTCAAGGTCCTGCATCCATGCAGGTATATCCGAGGCTCTGCCTGTCGCACTCCTTGCTCCGAGAGAACGATACCCCAGCTTATATAGCTTGTTGAAAGGAATATCATACTTGAATATTGCTATCCATATATCACGCTCCCTGAGATGCAGAATGGGATGCGCCCTTACATGCTCGGGATTCGTTCTTGGACTAAAGTATTCTTCACCTTTTCTTGCTTCCTGTTCATCCCATCTTATAGCTATAGATATGGCTTTGAGATTATTTTTTATAATAAAGTCCCTCATGGGTACTGTCTTCATTAAGTGGTTACAGATTGGGGAATCAGGTATAAAGTTAAATTCCTGCTCTGAAAAATTTATCTCTTTAAGGGCGGACTGATTGGTTTCATTTAGAGAAGATACCTGAACAGCATTACCAATGCCTGTTGCCTTTGAACTTACATCCTCATTCTTTAAATAGGCTATCTCAAGAGACCACATTTGTTTGATATAAGTAACAAATTCTCTTATCTCATCAAAGACATCTCCTTCATCAATAAACATACATACAGGAAGCTTAATCCCCATTTCATCACAAACCTGCTTAGATAACCATAGATTGGTCGTGCTATCTTTTCCTCCTGTTATTGCTAATGCTATTCTGTCAATACCGAATCTCTCTACAGCCTCTCTTATAATGGACTTAGATTTTCCTATCTTCTCATCAATATGGAGTTTGAGAAGGTTCTCTTTTTCATCAGGTTTTATCAAGTCTTACCTCCTGTTTTGGATTTGCCCCGTGGGAATACCTATGTGTTATTCCAACGTGGTTCACAATAATGGTAAATCAAATGAGACCTTTGTTTCAAATAGAACTTATAGAAGAAGGATTCTCTACGAGTCGTAAGCCCAGCATGCAGGGTTACAGGTAACAAAAGAACCTTCTGAAAGTGTATCCATTTGATACAATAGATACAATCGGAAACATTATAATTAATTATTACTTCTATCAAGGTTAACTCACCTTGATAGGAATTCTCCACAAAATTTAGGTCTTTCTTTAAGGACTTAAGCCCTTAAATTAGGGAAGTTCCTTTTAAAATGTGTCTAAGAGATACGCTATTTATATTAAGTATTTTAAATATCTTCCTATATTCAGGATTTTTTTACAGTTGGTTAACGCCATTCTATAAATTTTGCATATTTTTATAGCCTTTGAGCCGAGAGTTAAGCAGTGAAAAACCTTTACCGGCTTTATTGTCAGACACTTTTCCCATTGGCATTAAATTTGCTCATAATTAAAGGCAGAATAACATAAAACTCAGAGGTATGGGTGGTAACTTTGGGTTTTTTAAGGTCTTCAATCCCGATAAAGGTAGCAAAGGTTAATGATAGATTTATTAAATAAAAATCGTCGGGTTTTACTGGTTACGGATGATAAGGAGAAGATTAAAGACCTTGCAGGCAGGGTTAAATCATTATGCAGGCATAATTTAAGCTCTCTGGCTTATTACAATTTAGATGGCAGATATGGACTTTGCACAGAGGACGGAGAGTTTATAGAAAAGCCGGTTAACTGCCATAGCCCATCAGATGGTATAGTCAAAGTTATCGGAGCAACGGATTCCAACGAGGTGTTTATCGCCTCACCTATTCCCTATCCTACTCTTGTTGATACAATGTTAGGCTTTAATGGTAACAGAGTAAAGTTCATGTTTTCTCCTGCGGCTTATGAGGGATGTACAGGCATTGTTGGAAGAAACAACGGATGGGTTCTGCCATCTGTCGATTTAAAAACTGGCAATCTTTCTACTTCCTACAGAATTGCAAAAAGATGTCTGGACGTTATTATGGCCTTATCTGCATTAATACTTCTTCTGCCACTTTTTATAGCTATTTCAATCCTGATAAAGCTGACGAGTAAAGGACCAGTTTTCTTCACACAAATGAGATGCGGCCATAATGGCCAGCCTTTTAAAATCTATAAATTTCGCTCTATGGTAGCCAACGCTGAAGAGATGCTTACAAGGCTTATGGACTTTGACAAACTCGATGAGCCGGTTTTCAAACTGAGAGACGACCCACGGGTAACCTTTGTTGGAAAAATCCTCAGGAAGACCAGCATTGATGAGCTCCCGCAACTTTTTAATGTTATTAAAGGAGATCTCAGTTTGGTGGGGCCCCGACCCGAGGAAATAGCATTAGTTAAGAGATACAAGTCATTTTTCAGGGAGAGGCTTAAGGCGAAACCCGGGATTACTGGTCTTCAGCAGATCACATGCCGCGGAAGCGTCAATATGATGGAACGGATGCAATATGATCTTGCTTATATAAAGAAGCAATCTCTGTGGCTGGATATCAAGATCTTATTTAAAACATTTGGAGTCGTGCTATTGCAGAAAAGGGCAACATAGACATAAATTAAGATAGAAATGTGATTTTACAAAAGCGGTCTTAAGACCGCTTTTTAATTTGCTATGTGACTTGATATTCCTATAGCAAGCAGACTGGAGCCTGTCTAAAAACTTAGGATTTGTCATCCTCCGGCTTGACCGGGGGATCCAGACCTCCTGAAATGACTGGATTCCCGCTTTCGCGGGAATGACGACTTTTATCGGGATGCCGACTTTTTAGACAAGCTCACTGTCCTATAATTCAAATTCGTATATTGTCATGCTGGACTCTGAAAGTGTCATGCCGAACTCGTTTCGGCATCTCTTCAGGGTGGTTTTTTTCAGCATCTCGCTTTTCCAATATTTTATATTTTCCACCCTCTTATTCCATTTGAATATGGAATCCAAAACGTTTATAATTACTCGAAGCAAGTGGAACTAAAAAGAATATTACAAATTCTTCTAAGAAGAAAATGGATAGCGATACAAGCTTTTTTAGTTATATTTCTCACTGCTGTAGTCGGAAGCTTCTTACTGAAACCCATTTATGAAACCTCAGCCAAGCTTTGGTTCACCCCGCCTACCGTAACACATTCCATGCTTGCCTCTATCGGTATGGAAGATATAACCCCCTTTTTCCCAACTGCTCAGGAAGTTGAGATTGGGACGAAAGTCACGTTAACACAGGTTTACCCTCTTCTGGAGAAAGTCATCTACAAGCTTCAACTTCGAGATGATGAAGGACAATTAGTTACTCCTGATAAACTCATAAAGAGCAGGTTGCGGTATGTTTTATTTCCTGCTCCCTTGATTCTCGTTTCTCGTGACGCAGCCAGTCGTACAATAACTATTACTGCACGTTCTTCTGATCCATACGAGGCCATGTTCCTGTCGAACACGCTTTCTGAATTGTACATTGAGGATAGCAAAAGGCAAAGGAAAAAAGAGACTACGGGCGCGCGTTTATTCATTGAAGGGGAGATTGTAATAATAAAAGAGGAATTTGAAATGGCTTCGAAGGAAATGTTGGCTTTTAAGGATAAGTACAAAATTGTTGATTTAGAAATTGAGACGAAAATAGCCATAGAAAAACTGGCTGAACTCATGAAACAGAAAGAAGACAACATCATTGACCTCAGTGAGACGCGGGAAAAAATAAAGACCTTGAAGGCTCAGTTAGGAAAGACTTCCTTACAAGGGCAACCATCCTTCTCTGTGCCTACCTTAATCCTTAAAGAAAATCCACAGATTCAAAAAATCATGGAGGAACTCTCCCAACTGAGGTCGAAACTTGCAGGTGAGCTGACGGATAAGACAGAGAAACATCCCGATGTGATCGTCCTGAAGCAACAGATAACAGAATTAGAAAAAGACCTGGAAAAAGAGGTGAGGGTCAATCAGGTAACGTCAACTGATCTCAGTGAACTTGAGAGACAACTGGCAGCTTTACAGGTTCACCTGGATGGTGTGAATCAAGATATCAATAGATATGCAAGTTTAATTAAGACCTTGCCTGTAAAAACCGCAGAAGAAGCAAAGCTCAAGCTCGGTCTGTCAGCCGCGCATGAGATATATGGTAAGCTTTTAGATTATGCCAACCGGCTTAGTATAGCTGAATCGATGGCCCTTCCAGATGCTGAGATGATCCAGCCAGCTGAGAAACCTTATCAGCCCAAGAGGCCCAGAAAGATCTTAAATGGGATTATAGGTGCTTTCATAGGACTTTTCTTTGCCTTTGGCTTGGCATTTTTGGCAGAGTATATTGACGATACTATAAAAACACCGGAAGACTTTGAGCCTTATAAAGAAATGGCCTTTTTAGGTTCTATCCCTCTAATAAAAGCACAAAAGCTCATTGCAGCTATGGATGTGAACGACCCTGTTTCAGAAGCCTATAGAGCTATCCGCTACGGTATAAAATACGCCAGCCTTGACAAACCAGTTAAAAGTTTTATTATTACAAGCAGCAGGCCTAAAGAGGGGAAGACGCTTACAGCAGCTAATCTGGGGATTTCCTTTAGCCAGACCGGGTTAAAGGTTATATTGGTTGATACTGACCTTCGCAGACCTTATTTGCATGAACTTTTTCAAAAAACAAATCAGCGAGGGTTGACAAATGCGATTACAGGAGAATGCACTCTTGAGGAAGCTATAACAGACACTGGCCTTGAAGGTCTGAGTCTGCTTCCAAGTGGTCCAACACCTCCGGACTCGGGCAGGATATTTGAATCAGAAAGGCTAAAGGAATTCATTATGTTACTGAAAAAAATATTTGATATTGTTATCCTGGATTCTGCACCGCTTCTTATAAAATCTGATGCCACAGTTTTGGGCCGATATGTGGATGGTGTCATTTATATAGCAGAAGCCAGGATAACAACAAGAAAAGCCATAACTGAAACAAGAGAGGTAGTAAAGAAGGCTAACCTCACGCTCTTCGGGGTTGTTTTGAATAAATACGGAAAGAAAAAATCCTCTTACCGATATGTCAGAGAGCAGAAGAAAAGATCATTCCTCAGGAAAATTTTCTCTGTCCTCTTCTTAATGGGTCTGATTATGAGTGCGGGCTGCCCTGGGAGTTCTAATCCATACCTCAATCCTGATATCAAAGAATATCTGAAAAACCTCAAAAGCACTAACATTGTAATCAAAAGGGAGGCTGTCAATAGATTAGGTCAACTTCAAATAAAGGAAGCTGTGCCTGAACTGATCAGCCTTTTGAATAAGGATTCAGTCGAAATCGCTCCATTCATAATTGAGTCATTGGGAAAGATTGGAGATAATGCTGCTGTAAAACCGCTCATAGCTATGCTGGAAAATGACAACCCACTCATTCGAGAAAAAACGATAGAGGCCCTGGGGAAAATTGGTGATAAGAAGGCAGTGCCTGCCCTTATTTCTGTTCTGGAGCAAAAGGATAAAAGGACTGAAGACGAGGTTTTCACTGCTATTTGGGCATTGGGAAATATTGGCGACAAATCCGCAGAGCCTATCCTCAACTCGCTTCTTGGTGATAATAATAAATATGTGAGATATAATGTTGAGCAGGCACTTAAAAAGATTCGCGACAATTCAGTAAAATCTGCTGAAACTGCACCTTTGCCAGAGGAGGAAAAAGCATTGAAGGCGGAGGTTGCCAAACAAATTTTAGATGACAAAGAGACCGTGTCTGACGCTTATACTTTCCCCGCAGACTTTCAGGCCTGGTATGATATAGATGAAGAGACTGTTCGCTGGTTAAAGAGACTGAGACACGATAGAGTATTAGGAGCTGATAACCCGGCAATCAAGTTAGCAGCTTACCAACAAAGCCATCCATTCCAGACTTCTAATTCATTGAAAAAATCTCGAAATGATTACACACCAGCACTTGCTCAAAGAGCGTCATATAGGGTTTCTCCAACAATATTACATCAGAAACAGACAATAGATCATGGTTCATTTAGATCTGATTCTATTGAGACTAATGCAACTATTATAGAAGACAAGATATATAATCTTGATGAACTACCTTCGTCTATCAAGCAGGACTTACCAAATTTTTTCGTTTCTGTCTTTATTTACTCTGATGATGCATCTTCACGGATGGCAAGAATTAATGGGCAGATGATACGGGAAGGCGAATATCTTACCGCCGGTCTGAAGCTGGAAAAGATTACCCTAAATAGGGCTATTTTCAGATTCCAAAACTACCGTTTTAGTATAGGGCAGAGGTAGATTTTAAATAGGCGGGACAGGAATGTCCCGCCTATCGAAGGGAATACAAACCATTCTACCGTTTTAGTGTAAAGCAGATGTAAATCTTATTTTGAGGGCAGATTTCAGAGTACCATCCTAAGCGATAGGCGGGGTTTTCTAACCCCGCATGATATTTTATCTTACATAAGAGATCAACACCAAAATGCATTATTTGGGTAAAATAAAAATATGACTAAGAAAGTCTCGATTATCGGATTGGATGGAGCCACTTTCAGGCTGATTTTGCCCCTGGTAAAGAAAGGAAAACTACCTACTTTAGAAGGCATGATGAAAAAAGGCTCCTGGGGGGAGCTTGAATCCACAATACACCCCCTCTCTCCTCAGGCATGGGCTTCTTTTATGACAGGAAAAAATCCTGGCAAGCATGGTATTTTTGAGTTTATTGAGCATAAACCTTATAGCTATGACCTTCATTATGTAAATGGCGGATTTGTCCAGGGCAAAAAATTGTGGGAGATCCTGAGCGATGCAGGGAAAAGGGTTTGTATCATTAATGTTCCGTTTACTTATCCTCCGGACAAAGTGAATGGCTATCTCATTGCAGGACTTGATTCCCCGGGTCCTCACTCAGATTTTTGCTACCCCCCTCATTTACTAAGTGAGCTTATAAAAAAATTTGGTGAATATAAACTGCGGCAGCACCCTTACAAGGCAACTCCTGAGAGCTTTATTGAGAAAATCTCTGAACAGTTTGATTATATCCTGAAGATAGCAAAATATCTGAAGGCAAAAGAATCATGGGATCTGTTCATGGTGGTATTCGAATCGACTGATCTGGTTCAGCATTTCTACTGGCATTATGCCTTCCCAGAGGAATTCGGAATATCCCCCACAGATAAGAGAACCCTGAGAGATGCGATATTTAATGTTTATAAAAAGATTGATAAAGGAGTGGGTGAATTACTTGGCCTTTGCAGGGAAGAAGAGACTGTCATAGTCATGTCAGACCATGGTTTTTCCCCTTGCCGGAAGATAATTTTTATGGATAACTGGCTTCATCAGCATGGTTACCTTGCTTATCGTAAGGAAGAGCGGAAGCACTATACCCTGACCAGGTCCCTTCATCTAAGTTTTCAAAAATATTTTCCGAACAGGTTTAAGGGATGGATAACATCTTTATTGCCTGGTCTTAAAGATAAGGTTCGATCTTATTTAACCTTTGCTTCTATTGATTGGAAGCGCACAAAGGCATTTTCTCTGGGCATTGACTCAACCAATATTTTTATCAATGTAAAGGGAAGATTTCCCGAAGGTATTGTTCAGGGAGGGGAGGCATATGAAGACCTCCGGAATGAGATTACAGACAGACTTGAGAAATTTATAGACCCGGAGACTAAAGAGAAGATTGTAGAGAAGGTCTACAAGAGAGAAGAGCTTTTCCACGGAGATTCCCTAAAAAAAGCTCCTGATCTCCTGGTGACATGGAAAAATTTTGAGTACAATACCAGAAGAGGTTATGGTAAGGAAGGAGATGGTCTTATAGGTTCAAGTTTAGAGTTCAGCGATGTCTCATCTTATTCTTCTTTGCAGAAATCCGGGACCCACCATCTTAAAGGAGTTTTTATTGTTAGGGGTCCGATGATTAAAAATATAAACTCCCTTGAGGGTGCAAGAATAATTGACTTAGCCCCTACTATTCTTTATCTCCTAAGTGAAAAAGTGCCGGATGACATGGATGGCAGAATTCTTGCAAAAATTATCAAAGATGATTTCCTCTCCACCCATCCGTTTCGGTTTAGTTCTTCAGACTTGGAGAAGGAAGCAGAGGGATCTGGTTACAATGAACAGGAAGAAAACTATATTAGAGATAAGCTGAAAGGGCTTGGTTATATTGATTGATGAATAGTATAGGTAAAAAAAACGGACACGTCTGCAATCTTTGCAATCACAATAACTTTAAACTTTACATAGCTAACCCTCGGCGTGACCGGAATATAGTGAAATGTAGAAATTGCGGCCTTCTTACCATTGATTCCATAAATGGTTCCTTTTCAACGTTTGATTTTGAGGATCAAGAGATGAGGCAACAGAGATATAATCAGATGGTGTCAAAAGCTAAAGAAGAAGGGAAATTTGACGAAAAAATACTCAAGCTTGAGGAAGGCGTGAGAACACTACATTTCAAAAACCGAAAGGAAGAGATTGAAAGACATATGAAGACAGGCAGGCTCTTGGATATTGGTTGTGGTCGTGGTTTTTTTCTTGCAAATTTTGTAGAGAGCGGTATTGATTATTTTGGCATAGAGCCTAGAAGACAAATCTGTCAGGAGGCAGAAGATAAAGTAGGTAAGGATAGGATTTTCTGTGGCACATTGAAAGAGTCAAATTTTCCAGATTCACATTTTGACATAGTAACCATGATTAATCTCATTGAACACCTTCCTAACCCCAGAGAAAATCTGATAGAAGTAAATCGGATAATGAAAAAGGGTGGACTCCTTTTTATCGAAACACCTAACGCAGGAAGCATTGTTGCAAGGCTTCTTGGTAAACACTGGCACGCCTTCCTTGAAGGCGAGCACCATTATTTCTTTACTAAAGATACCCTTAAAAGAATTCTGACTGATACTGGCTTCACAATCAGGAAAATTCGGACAGGCAATAAGTTCTTCTCAATACGTTATCTGTTATACCGATTGAATTGGTATACTAAAGCATTACCTTTTTATCTCAATAAGCTATTGAGTAAATTAAATTTATTAGATAAAACGATTAGGATTCCTCAAATTGATGAATTCATGATAGTAGCTAATAAGATTGCGGATTTTGCGTCTTATAAGAAATAATTTTTAGTCATCGGAAAACGGGAATGAAAAAAGAAAAGAAGGTTTTAGTCATAGGACTTGATGGTGCAACGTTTGATCTAATCGAACCCTGGGTCGCTGAAGGAAAGCTTCCTGCCTTGGGAGCTTTGATGAAGCAAGGTTGCTGGGGAAATCTTATCTCTACTCTACAATCAAATAGTGCCCAGGCATGGTCTACTTTCATCACCGGTATGAATGCCGGTAAGCACGGGATTTATGATTTTATCAGACCTATTCCCGGGAGTTATAAAGTTCAATTCACCAATGCATCTTTACGCGATGGTAAATCTCTATGGAAAGCTGCAAGTGAAAATGGTCTAAAAGTCGGTATCATGAATGTGCCCATGACGTATCCCCCTGAGGCTGTCAATGGGTTTTTGATATCCGGGGTTGATGCTCCAGGCGTTAATAGTGATTTTGCTTACCCACCAGAGATACTCGCTGAAGTGGAAAAATCAGTCGGAAGTTATATCCTTGAGGCAGGCGTTACTGGTCTAATACGAAGAGGAAGACCAGACCTTGCTTTAAGTAGGATGGACAAGACAATAGAGATGAGATACAAGGCGGCTGAGTATTGCATAAAACATAAGGACTGGAATCTTTTCATGGTGGTCTTTACTGAGCCGGATCGGGTGCAACATTTTTTCTGGAAATATATTAATAAGAATCATCCGAATTACAGAGAATCAGAAGCAGATAAATACGGGGAAGGAATTCTCCGCATTTACGAAAAACTTGATGAGGCAGTCGATAAGTTAGTTGGACTATCACCTGAAGAAACCACCGTATTCATTATGTCCGATCATGGTGGGGGTCCCTCCAGTAATAAGACATTTTATATTAATAAATGGCTCGAAGCAGAAGGTTATCTCGAATTTAAATCTGAAGGACGCCCAAAAGACAAGCTGGATAGATGGAAAAGAAATATTCTGAGAAAGCTTGATTACTTACTATCGGCGAGACTTCCAAGAGGAGTTAAAGAAAATTTAGTTCGCCTTCTACCAGGCTTGCGGAATAAAGTAAGCTCGGTACTTTTACTTGACAATATAAACTGGCAAAAAACTAAGGTCTATTCACGAGAGAGCGCTTCCGTAATATCCATAAATTTGAAAGGCAGAGAACCAGAGGGAATCGTAGCACCTGAAGATTATGAACAAGTTTCCAAAGAAATTATCAAGAACCTCAAGGCTTTAAGATGCCCAGAAACAGGAGAACCAATTATAAGTGAGGTCTATCGGAAAGAAGACATTTACTCAGGCCCCTATATTGATTTTGCTCCTGATCTGTTTATTGAATGGAATAAATACAGTTACATTCAGCGGCCAAGTTATTTAAGCAAAGGGAAAGGCTTCACTGAGGTTCTTAAAGATAGAGAACTGGCATGGGCAGAGCGGATGAGTCGACCCAGCGGTATTCACAGGCCCGAAGGCGTCGTTCTATGTGTTGGTAAGGGAATTAAGAAAGGAGAGAAAATTAAAAATGCGAGACTCATGGATCTCTATCCAACTATTTTGTATTCACTTGGTATCTCTATTTCTGCGGAAGTCGAAGGAACAGTCATTGAAGATATCTTCAAACCAAGCTTTCTGGCCAAGAATCCGATCCGTATTAAAGTTACCGAGAAGGTTGTCGGCGATACCCCAAAGCAGAAAACTGCCTTTACAGATGAGGAAAGTGACATTATAAAAGAAAGGCTTTCCGGTTTAGGATATATTGACTAAAAACTATGAAGGCTGCAACAGTTAGACGAATTTTAAAAAACACCTTAGCGGTTTACGGGAAAAACGGTTTTGACACTACAGTAGCCCTACTTTCTATTGCTATCCTGGCCCGCTATCTCAACTTGACAGACTTTGGACGATATTCTTTTATCATTGCTTTCGTCTCGATTTTTAGGGTTGTATCCACTATGGGTGTGAATACCATTCTTACTCGCGAGGTTGCAAAAAACAGGGAAGAGGCCGTAAGATTCTACTCATCAACAATAATAATCCAACTAATTCTATCTATTGTTACCTTTATTATTATAGCGATTTCAATAAATATAGTAAGCGCATCTGAGATAGTTATAAAGGCGACCTATCTTTGTGCTATAGCTGTTATCTTTGAATTTGTGGGAAAAACATTTTCTTCTGTTTTCCAAGCGTTTGAGCAGATAGAATTTGACACATTCAAAACCTTTTTGAGCCAGGGAGCATATCTTCTGGGCATTATAGCTGTAGCAAAGCTTGATCTTGGATTGATTGGGATTTTTTATGCATTGATCCTCGGAAACTTAGTTGACATGATCTTTGGATTCTTTATAGTTCATAAAAGGTTTGTCAGGCTCCGGCCTAAAGGTAATATGACAGAAATTTGGTTTCTTGCAAGAGAGGCGATACCGCTCGGCCTTAAAAGGGTAATCAGAAGAATAGGTTTTCGCATTGATACACTGATACTTGCTGCCCTTAAAAGTAACATTGAGGTGGGTCTGTTTCATGGAGTCTACAAAATAGTTCAGAGTGCGGTATTTGTTGCTGAAGGTTCTCTTCAAGCTGTTTTTCCCATTTTTTCCAGGCACTACGGCAGTTCTCAAGGATCTTTCGATCTTGCATATGAGAAGTCTTTCAAGTTTTTGACCATAATTGGAATACCCTTTGCGGTATTCCTTTCCTTCTTTTCCCATGAAGTCATCACCCTTGTCCTGGGGAAAAAATTTGTTGCAGCCGTACCTGCTCTCCAGATACTGAGCTGGGTTCTTGCTCTGATGTTTTTGTCAAACTTGATGGAAGGGGTACTTATTGCAGGAGGCAGACAGCGGATATGCACTTGGGTCACGGCACTTGTGTTATTTATTAATATTGTCTTCGATTTCCTTTTTATACCCCGTTGGAGCATTATCGGGGCAAGTATGGCTACTCTTATTGCCGAGTTAACGATGACGTCTCTAAGTCTCTATTATGTTCAAAAATTGATAACCAGAAAGAGAGTCTTTAGAGAGGCATTAAAACCCATATGCTCAGGTATGATAACCTTAATCATTTTATACCTTCTGAGAAATACAAACTTCGTTTTGGCTACTATTCTGGGATTTTTTTCATACTTCGCCATTTTGATTCTGACTAAAACCTTTACAGAAGAAGAGCGGTTGATTGTGATGCGGGCATTTAAGAAAACGTAATTTAACTATGAATATGACTATTTAGATATATGTCTACGATGTGCCGACAAACCAACAATTTTGCCATCTATGGCATGTTACAAAATCATCTTTGTCTTAATATAAAAACTTACTACCCAGACATTTCTCCGGGTGAGATTGTGATCAGGGGCAACAAGAAACCTAAACTGAACAAACTATCTTTTCGGTTTGATTTTGAAGTTATTTCCAAGGGGAATAAATTTGGGAAAAGAGGATTAGTAATAAAAATTCCCAGGTATCCCGACATGCAGAAGATTTCCGTGGCTATGTCTGATTACACCCTGAAAAAGGGAGCAAAAAAGGAGTTCCAAGCTCTTTGTCAACTATTCAATTACTTCAGCAGCTTGAAAGATAACAGCTTGGGAGCAATAAGACCACTCGACTATATTGAAGATTTAAACGGAATAGTTACCGAGGCCGTATCAGGAAAGAATTTAGATAAAGAGATAAATAAAATTAGCATAAAAATTATTAGCAATAAATTCAAAAAGGAATATTTATGTCAACATCTGGAATGTTGTGGTAGGTGGTTGAGGTCATTGCATCATATGCCATATGATGAGACACAAATTGTACCCTTTGATCCAAAAGAAGATTTACAAATTGTGAAAAATATTTTGAGTAAGCTCCACGAATACAAGATCAAAACAAGTTTTTTACATTTTATAAATGACTTTATGCAAAGAGAGTTTAACGAGATCTCTTCTCAGTTTGATAAAAAAGATGCAGTGCTTCTGCATAGAGACTTTCAAGCAAGAAATATCTTGGTGACAGATGGGAAAATTGTTCCCTTTGATACAGATCTGGATAAGAAAGGATTAAAAGATAGAGATATTGCCAAGTTTATTTGTAGCCTCAGAATCACAAAAAGTAGGTTACTTTTTGACAGAACACTTTTTGATCATGTTCTTGTTCGCAAATTTGAAAATATATTTTTGTCAAGCTATTTCGGGAACAATACGTATTCCCAGAAGATCCTGAACTGGTATATGTTGTGGGCGACACTTCAAAAATGGAATCAATTTTACAAAATTATTCATCTTCAGAAAGGGCTGCCCTATAACGTTTTTTTTAGGCTGTGGGTTAACAGGATCTTTGAAGACGAGATAGTACAAATGTTGAAGTAGTGTGAAATGTTTAAGAAAGAGAAAAAACATATTAATGACTATAAGTTGAGGTACCAGGAACTTGATATAGCGAGAAGATATCACGAAGGCTACTCAAAAAAGCTCGGGTTGAAAAACTATCGCATGAAGATAATAGCAGAACGTGAAAAAAAGATACTGAGGTCCCTTATAAGTAATAGGTGCGGTGGCATCCACACTATATTAGACTTTCCTTGTGGAAGCGGGAAACTATCGGCCATCTTCAAGCAAACAGCCTTTTCTATTTGTGCAGCTGACATATCAGAAGCCATGCTATCCATGGCAAAGGAAACTTACCCCGCTATAGCCAATTTCCAGGGTTTAATACGAGCCGACATTACAAAGATTCCCTTCAAAAGCGAATCTTTTGATTGCATCATTTGTTTACGATTGATGCACAGACTCCCGCCAGAAGTGAGGCAAGAAATCTTGCATGAACTTGTTAGGGTCACGAAACAATATGTCATTGTTTCTTATGGCATAGCTCAGGTAGCTGATAAGGTTCGCAGATTTTTAATGAAGAGGAATCCAAAATCTGCATATTGGATGGCCACTGAAAGAGATTTGGAGAATGAGGTTGCGAGAGCAGGTCTTAGGGTGCTTAATGTCCACAGTGTTATTCCCTATTTTTATTACGAGAGGATTTTTCTTCTGGAAAAAAAGGTATAAAATGGCGAATAAGAGTAATCTTTACACTGAGAGGCCACTGAATTGAAAAGATGCTGGCATCTGAAGCAGGACCTGTGAAGATTATCATTCTTGGAGGCGGACTAAGTGGACTGACCTGTGGCCTTACTTTAATCAAGGCAGGTCACGAAGTCATAATCCTTGAAAAGGAAGACGAACTTGGTGGTCTCGCCAGGTCCTACCGCAAAGGTCATTTCACCTTCGATTACGGACCTCATTTCCTTTTCAGTCCAAAAGTGGTTGAAGTCTTAAGTTCTCTACTTGAAAGGGATTTTTCTGCTGAGCTACTGAAACTCAGGGGGTTCAAAGGTAAGATGTACTTTGACCACAGGTACTTTAATTTTCCCTTCGAACCAAAAAACCTTTTTTCAAACATCAATAGAATTAAACTGCCTCCCATTCTACTTAGTTTCTTGTTTGCACAAATGAGAGGTTCTGATGATTTGAACGTAACAAATGTTAATACCTGGATAAAAAACCGAGTAGGAAACAAGTTGTACGAATATACCAATCTGGGGCATTATATAGAGAAGCTTTATGGCCTATCCACTGAGAAGATATCAAAGGACTGGGGCATCCAGAAGTTAAAGTTTCTGAATAATATAAGTCTTAGAAACCTAACTAAAAAGATCCTTTCTGATGATCATTTCGGCAAAAAGGGGATCTTTTATCCGCAGACAGGGATCGATTATCTGTCCATTAGTTTAGGCAGCGCAATCGCCCAGAAAGGTGGGAAAATTCTCTTACAGAGCGAAGCTTCAGAGATTATCAATCACCGGAAGAAAGTAGAAGTCGCGTTTCATGACCAGCATAGTACTGACGTTATCCATGGCGATTTTCTCATTTCAACCCTGCCCATCGGTGAATTGATCAAAATATTAAAACACACACCCTCAGACCTGCTTGCTGCAGCAACGAATTTGAGGAACAGAACCCTGCTTACATTATTTTTGATGATTAATCGAGAATCTATAACCAAACACGGTTGCATATATTTCTCTGAAAAGAGATTCCCCTTTAAGAGGATGACTGAGTTCAGGAATATAAGCCCAATAGCAGCTCCGGAGGGGAAAACATCTCTCTGTATTGAGATGACATGCGAAGAAGGAGAAGCCATATGCCCTGAAGAAATAAAAGAAGAAATTTTTAAAAAGGTAATTTCTAACTTAGAGAAAGATAAATTTTTACATGAAAGGGATGTGGATGAATACATACTAAAAACGATGCCTTTTGCTTACCCAGTTTATGATCTTAGTTATCTTGAGAATTTATCAAAGATCTTAGGCTATCTTGCCAGCCTTAATAACATAGTTACATTAGGGAGAAATGGGCTTTTTACCTATAACACTATGGCTAACTCCATAAGATCGGCATATATACTTAGCCAGAGGCTTTCAGAAACTGGCCAGAAAGAAATGAGCAAGATCATCTCAGATTTCTATAGTGCCAGAATCGAAAAATATAGCAAGATTCCTCTGGGCCTGTCTTATAGGCCTAATGAAATGCTTTTATTTCAGGAAACACTTTGAGTCAATCAAAAGAAAGAAATCTTTTGTTTTAGTGTGGTTCTCATAAATGAATAAAAACAAAAAAGATACCAAAATAATCATAATAGGTCTTGATGGCGCAACGTTTGATCTCATTATTCCCTGGGTTGAGCAGGGAAAACTCAAGACATTGTCCAGACTTCTACAAGAAGGAAGCTTTGGTGTGCTTAAATCTGTTCTTCCACCAAATAGCGCCTCTGCCTGGTCATCTTTCATGACCGGGAAAAATCCTGGAAAGCATGGCATTGTCGATTTTCATTATCACAAAGAAGGAACCTACGAGTTAGCTTTTGTCTCCTCACAAAATCGGGTCGGCCCAGCCTTCTGGGATATCACGGCTCAGTATAGTAAAAAAGTCGGCGTAATAAATGTACCTATTACCTATCCGCCTGATAAGGTAAATGGTTTTATGATCTCGGGGCTTGGGGCGCCGGCTTTCAATAAAAAAGCGGTCCATCCACCAGAACTCTATGAAGAGCTCCAAAAGAAGGTTCCTGGTTATATTATAAAAACCTTTGTTCGAGACTATATCAGAAGTGGTCATCTGTTAAAGTGCAAAGAGCTTTTCATTAAACAGGTTCAAAACCGGTATGAGTGCATAAAGTATTTGATTAAAAACAAACAATGGGATCTCTTTATAGCTGTCTTTACTGCCACTGATCATGCGCAGCATTTCTTCTGGAAATATATGGATCCAGATCATCCACTTTATGACCCCAATGGAGCAGCTTTATATGGTGATACCATTTATTCTGTTTACAAACTAATCGACTCTTACCTTGGTGAAATACTGGAAGAGTTAAATGACCAGACGAATCTTTTTATCATGTCGGACCATGGAGCTCAGCCCACCAATAATAAAGGACTTTATCTGAATAACTGGCTTTTTGAGAAGGGTTTTCTTAAGTTTAAAGAAAACGAAATTAAGTCTTCAAATGGCTTGCTTCCTATTAAGACCTTAATCTCTGCTGGCAAGAAGTTTATTCCAAGAAGATTTAAGAATAGATTGAAAGCAATTCCCTTTTTAAAGTCAAAAGTAGAAACTATTTTTAGATGGCAAAACATAGATTGGACTAAGACAGTTGCCTATAGCGATGTTCAAACGGAGACCATAAGACTAAATCTTAAGGATAGAGAGCCTATGGGGGTAGTTGAACCATCTCAGTACCAAGTAATAAGAGAAGAAATCATTAAAAAACTAAAGGAGTTTAGAGATATAGAGACCGGTGATAAAATTTTCTCTGAAATATACCGAAGAGAAGAGCTTTATGATGGGCCATATGTTACACTTGCGCCTGACATAATCTGTGTCCAGGGAAACCGCAAATTTCTTTATTCTGTCCATTATTTAGCAAATTCAGCATTTAAACATCGTGAGCCAATAAAGATATATTCGCGGGATAAGCTGTCTTCTGACCCGTCGCCCAATGCTGTTCATAGCATGGACGGTATATTTATAGCATGGGGAGAAATTATAAAGAGGGGGAACATGATCAACAGAGCAGAAATTACAGATATTGCTCCAACTGTCCTTTATTTAATGGGTTCCCCTATTCCATCCGATATGGATGGAAAAATAATTATAGATATTTTTAAGGATTCTTTCTTGCGAGAAAACAAAGTGGTATACGAGGAAGCCAGGCCTCAAGATATATGTAAAAAAGAGGAAGGCGGATATACTCAGGAAGAAGAAGAGGAATTCAAAAATTCACTTAAGGATTTAGGTTATCTTTAGCTATTATTAGAGGGAGTATGCTGAAGATGGGAAAACATACTAAACATTGTCTTGTTTAGGACATTTAGAATGACAGCTGGGTTTTACAGTTTCGCTTTATTCAAAAAACATGGGACTCTATGGCTACTACTTTTTGTTGAAGCCCTTTTAGGGGTGTGTGTAATACTATTCCCCGCTTATCTCCCTTTCATATTATTGCTTGGTGTTTCTTTGCTTTTCTTAATCATCAGGAATCCCTTCCATGGATACGTATTGTTTATCCTTTTACTACCTTTTTGGTCATTGTCCTTATTGCAACTTTTTGGACGTGTAGACATTAGACCATCCGATATCATCATCTTAATCGTTTTTGCCAGCTTTCTTATTGAAGGTTCTATTGCCAAAAAACTTATGCTTCAACCCAACCCTATCAACATTCCTCTTATACTTTTTTTATCTTGGATAACACTTTCCTTTCTCTGGACTGAAAGCCTTATCTGGGGTCTACTTCAATGGACAAAAATATTTTGGGGAGTAGCAGCATTTTTTCTGACGTACAATTTAATCAATAATCGAAAAAGATTGGATCTTATAATTATCCTCATTATTGCCATTACCATAGTGTTCGCGCTGGCAGGGATTTACCATTTCTTGACCGCTGGTACAGAAGTTATTAGTCAGTTTGGCCCAGAAGAAACTTTACGCTGGGGAGAGCGGGAAGGCGGGTTAAGGGCTGCACCTCTACAGGTTCATCCGCATAAATTTGGGGCCATGATAAACTACGGCATTATTCTGGCCTTGTTGCAATTGGTTATTAGTAAATCAAAAATGACTAAAACGCTTATTTCGGTTACACTGATAATTTTGCTGATGTCATTGTTTGTTAGTTTTTCTCGTACATCATACATCGCACTATTTGTTGTTGTAATGCTCTATTTTCTTTTTGAGAAGAAAGTACGAAAAGGTTTGATACTCGGTGTTCTGGCAATTTCTATTACAGGTTTGATATTTAGTCCTTTTGGAAGGGCAACTACAGAAAGATTCTTTCAAATCTTTCAACCAGGCAAATCGACAACTGTTGGCAGACCGTCGGTTTACCTTGCTGGTTTGAAAATGTTTCAGGAACGTCCAATAAGTGGGTTTGGGGTTGGGTCATTCCCTTTGGTTTCACCACGGTATGGTGCTAAAGAATTAGTTGCACCTCATAATGTAATAATTGGAGTCTTAGGTGATTATGGCATTATTGGTATTATTTTATACATTACAATGGTTGGTATTTTTATTAAAAAGGGCTTAAATGCATATGGAGCGATAAAAAACCAGCATGAGAAAAAGACTCTCTTTGCCATATTCTTAGGATTAATAATGTATCATGTAATGATGATGGCTGATTCATATCGATTTGGTGAGATTCAGGTCTGGGTTGCATTGGGGATTGCTATAGCAGCAATGAATATTTTTACCAAGAGTACAACAAATGAAAAGAATATTTTTACATCTAAATAAAAATATACTAATTGGATTTTTATTGTTTTTTGCATGGATTGGATTAGGTGTTGCTTTAGCAGATAATTATGAACAAAATAAATACATTAATAGCCCCTTTGGAATTAATAACCCTTATAACGAAGAAGGAATAGGAATTGATGTAAAAAGATATCTGGATGGCTTGGGAATCCATTGGGTGAAAATGAGCCTCCATCGGGCAAAAATAGAGCGATCTAAAGGACAATATCAATGGGCATCTACTGACGAGGAAGTCAATACAATTTTTAATAATGGGAAAACCAATATCATAGGTGTTATTAATCCTTTTACAAAGTGGGATACCAAAGGAGGCAGGGTGTCCAAGAGAAACACTAAATATTACGTGGGAGATTGGGAGGCATACCAACAATATGTAACTGCTTTGATAAAAAGGTATGGAAATAAAATTAAGTATTGGATGGTGTTTAATGAGCCTGAGGCCGAATATCAACATAGATTGGAAGAATATGTTAAGTTATTAAAGATAACCTATACTTTAATTAAAAGCCTTGATCCTCAAGCCAAAATCATTTTGGGCGCCTTCACAATCAACCCCCAATATACTCTTTTTCGGGAGAAGTTACTGACTGAACTTGGCAAGTACAAAAAAGAAGAAGGTTTCTTTGATATCGCTGACTTTCATACCTATTTTTTTGCAGGTATGGGTTACCGGCAATTCAATCAACGAGGAAGTATTATAACTTATGACACTTATATCGAACTTTTTAAAAAACACGGTTTTGGTAAAAAGCCTATTTGGATAAGTGAAGGAGGAACCTATACTGGCGAAGACCCCAAAATTAGGATGTCTAGTTTTCATGGGTTGCCTTACCAAAGTGAAAAAGACCAAGCCATCTTTTTGGTTAAGAGATTTTTCTACGCAGCTTCAAAAGGGATAGAAAAGATATTCTGGAGTTCCATAAGGGAGCACGAAAATTTTTTCGGAACAATCCATAACCAGTTTAATTTAGTAGGCCTTGTTTATAATGGTATACCTAAAAAGGGTGCATGTGATGGCCAACTGCCCTGTCCAGATCCAGGAGATGGTGTTAAAAAATTATCTTACTATACATACAAATTTCTCATTGAGAAATTTGAGGGAAGCGATTGGGATACTTTAAAAATGTTTACAGACTCACACAAAGATTTGTACCTATTTAGGGTTATAAAACGAGGAACTCAGGTTTATATTATGTGGTGGGATAAGGCTCAAAACGACTTAGAAAAGCAGAAATACGTTACTTTATCCGTATCTCCTACCGGCAATAAATACAAGGCCTTGTTGACAGAGGCTGTTCCTAACGCTGCAAGCGGAGCAAATTTAAACGAAAAGGATTACCCTAATTTTTTTACTATTACGCAATTAGATATAAAAGATAAAATGTTAAAAATTGTCTTAACAGACAGGCCAGTCTATATTGAAGGAGTGAATATAGACAAGATTCAGTAAGTAAAAATGAAGCTGAATACTAATATGCGTGCGACAAGTTTTCGTGTCCTAGATTATTTTTTCCGTCTATTTGTTTACGCAAAAAAAATTAGCAATGCTCCAAGCCTCAGGAAGATTCTTTTTATCAGGACACATGCCTTAGGCGATGTTTTATTGACTACACCCGCAATCAGGGCTGTACGCCAACAATTTCCAGATGCTGTTCTGTCTATTTTGATTAGTGAAGGGGCAAAAGCAGTTGTTTTAAATAATCCAAATATAGATCGTATAATATCTTTCCCGGATAGTTTATTAGTTAAGCCAGAACCATTAACTTTATTGCGTTTAGTAACCAAACTAAGAAAAGAAAAATATGATTGTGTAATCAGTTTATCTCGATCCGCCCCAGTCCATTTTTTAGCTTTCTTAACCGGAAGCCCTTTACGGGTAGGATTAGACTTTAATGGATCAGGGTTTCCTTTATCCCTGAAGGTACCAGATAAGAAATCAAATGTTGCTTATAGTGAACAATATGCAGTTAGAGATTATTTAGATATAGTTGCAGCATTGGGGGTAAATGAAAATGGTGAAGATATTGATTTTTACCTTCATCCCAAAGGAGTTGATATTGTAAACAAATTTTTAAATCAATTCGGGGTATCCTCTGAAGATCTCCTCATCGGTATATTCCCAGGAGGAGGTAAAAACATAGCCGAAACGATTGATGCTAAACGCTGGCCGGTAGTTAATTACGCAAAACTCGCTGATTTATTAATAAGAGAATTAGGTGCAAAAGTTCTGTTATTAGGCGGGAAAAAGGATATAGAGGTGGTTTCAGAGATGCAATACAATATGGAAGAGAAGGCCATAAACGCGTGCAATATAGGTGATTTAAATACTTTCGGTCATTTGCTCAAAAATTGCTCACTACTTATTACCAATGATTCTTTGCCACTTCATTTAGGATTATCTTTAAAAATACCTGTAATTGCTCTTTTTGGACCTACTAATGCTAAAGCTTTAACGCCGAGTAATTATGAAAAATTAATTACTATCCAGAGTAATCTTGAATGTAGTCCATGTTACTGGAAAGAACGTTTCCCAGGATGTAAAAAATATAGCAGTCCAAAATGCATGAATGCAATCTCTGTGTTAGATGTTCTGTCTGCAGCAAAAAGTATTATTAAAAAGGTGTGATTTTGGGTGCATCGGTTACCCTTGCTTTCATTCAGACATGTACTTTAACGCTTTATGTAGGAACTGCATTAAGCGAGGCGATATTCTGTGAAGAAAGTTTTCTTAAGTCTAACCTTAACCATTATCATAGTGGCATACGTCTTTCTTGGATGTTTATAATGGTCAGCATTAAAAAACGCAGTCAATATCCGATGTTAGTTGAGTTAGAAGGTGTTATGGCTCTCTAAGTTGTTGTTTTTTTAAAACGTATCAAAAGTTCTCATGGTATCATACAGTTGGAAAATTGTACCTCGAAATTGTTTCCAAAGGATGCACATTGTGCCTGAATGAAAGCCTGATTTTTACCACAATTACAAAAATAATTCAGAATATCACAACTTTGCAGCGTAGATTCTAACGCATTCTCGGCTAAAAGACGGTGCTCACTCTTTCAGGTGCATTAAAATGGCATGATTTTTGATAAAGTAGTACCAAAATTCTTGCCTTTGTGGAAATATCTTTGTAAGATAAGTGCCAATATTCAGGGGAGTCCAAATTAGGAGAGAAGGTATTTATGAATAAAAATGTAAATATTCGTTGGGTAGTTATTCTGGGTTTTTTATTAGTTTTGGCCTTCGCTGTTGCACCTTATGCACATTCTGCGGTTCTCACTCATGGCCCTGTAGTAGGAGGCGTTACTGCCAGTGAAGCAAAGGTATTTTTGAGAACAGATCAAGTAGCTTCGGTTAAGGTTGAATATAGCACCAGCCCAAATCTTTTAAATTCTTTAGTGACCAATGCATTTCAAACATCATCTGCTAAAGATTTTACTATAATCATACCTCTTACTGAACTAAGTCCTCAAACGACTTATTATCTAAATGTCTACGTCAATAAAGTTCCGCAATTCTCCTTTTCCTATCCTTCTTTTAAGACGTTCCCTGCAACTATTGATCCTCAGCCTTTTAAATTTATCATCCTTACTGATTTTAAAAGCAGAAATACCTATACTCAAACTTTCTTTAATGCTTCACGGGAAGGGGCTGACTTTGCCTTTATTGGAGGAGACTTTGATCATACTACTCCGACTACACTTGCAGAAAAGAGGAGGATGTTCAAACGTCTCTATAACTCAAATTCTTTAGAACTTTCAGATTTTGTTAACAATATATTAAAATATATACCTATAGTACACCAATGGGATGATCACGATGTAGGGAAAAATAATTGCAACAAAACCTATCCCTATCTGAGTCGTTCACATAAAGTATTTAGGGGATATGTGCCAACCTATTCATTACCCTCTGCACCTTATGGGATCTGGCAGTATTTTCAATATGCTCATGTGGACTTCTTTGTGTTGGATGGAAGAAGCCAGAGAGACCCAAATACTGATCCTGATGATATAAACAAAAGTATGTTAGACGGTAATAATTTGGGGTCTTCAGGACAGCTCGAATGGTTAAAACAGGGATTACTTGACTCAACCGCAAGGTGGAAAATCATTTTCAGTTCCGTAGTTACCAATCCAACAACTAAACATAATGACAGCTGGGGAGCATTTCAGACTGAATGGAGGAATTTAAGACAGTTTGTTCAGGATAATCAAATCAGGGGGATCGTCTTTATTTCTGGAGACCTCCATATTGGAGGAATTGATAACGGGCTTGCTTCTGGTTTCCCAGAAATGGTTGTTCCTCCTTCTAATTTACCCGGCTGTCTTTCTGCTCCCTCACCAGGAAATTGGAGCGAAGGAAGTTATTATAACGACATTGGATCCTGCAATGGCTACGGAGTTGTCACTGTTTTGACAAACCCCGACCGGTTATTGCTTGAGGTCAAAGATCAGGACGGAAATACTCGCTTATCTTATACAGTTTATTGACCATGACTTTTTACGAATACTACTAAAAGTTTAGTACATGGAGGTAAACATGAGGAAATGCACAGGAATTTTTCTTATTTTGTTATTGATAGTGGTATTTCCAGCCTCCATAGTTTGGGGGCAAAATCTTCATGTCCTTGTGAACATATGGGACGGGACTCAGGCGTCCGTAGTAAAAAATATTTATAATAACGGGAAACTGCCATTTCTGAATTCTGTGGGGCCGCTATATAATCTCACCTGTAATGAAGACTGTTTTGACGGTACCTGTATGGAAACGGTAACAAAACCCCAACATGCCACCATGCTTACGGGTTGTCTGGCTGACGTGCACGGTGTGTATAGCAACCCTATTTATCAACTAATCCCGGATGGGATAAGTGTCTATGAATTGATTGAAACTGACAATCCTGATTACAGAACTGCCCATATTTCAGGAAAGAAATATAATTTTGGAGAACCCACTTTTGGGAATGTCGTTGCGGATGTAGATTTTTTCCAGGCACTCGATATAAACCCACCTAAGAACACCGATATAGCCATCGATTTGATTAATCAGTGGAAAGATGACAACTTCTTTATTGTCTGCCATTTCCGCAATCCTGATCATATAGGTCACAAGTTTGGGGTTACCAGTCTGGAATACCGGAAGAGTATAAGGAACAACGATAAGCAATTAGGAAGGCTCCTTGAAGCACTTAATGCTAATAGCGCGGGTGCTGATACGATAGTTTATGTCCTCTCTGACCATGGATTTGGATGCCCGAAACCTACAGGCCATGGGTGCTCACCCAATACTTTTATCACCAGTAATGATGCCAACCTCACAGGAGATATCTTCATGAAAGACGTGGCAGGATTTTTCTTATCCCACTTCGGCCTTTCACCATACTGCCAGTAAAAGTTATGTTGTGATTGTTCCTCCCAAGCATATTAGGAAATGGACTCTGAGAATGCTGTAACGGGAGAAGAAGTTTCGAAGATTCAGGACTTGACAGGGTGAGTTTAATTTGTATATATTGCAAATATACAAGATAAGTTAAAGATGGATATATTGTCAAGTATTGAGGCTTTCGATTGGGATGAAGGCAATATCAAAAAGAATTGGGAAAGGCATAGGGTTTCCCATATTGAATGTGAGGAAGTTTTTTTCAATAAGCCCCTTGTTGCAAGGGAAGATAAACCTCACTCTGCAGATGAAGATCGTTATTATGTGTTAGGTAAGACCGATAACGAGCGGTTACTTTTTGTGGTTTTTACTATAAGGAGTAATAAAATAAGGGTCATATCAGCAAGGGATATGAATAGGAAAGAGAGGAGAATTTATGAGCAAATTGAAAAAGATACCAGAATTTAAGAGTGAAAAAGAAGAATTTGAATTCTGGTCAACACATGATTCGACAGAATACATAGATTACCCAAAGGCAAAGAGAGTGTTATTTTCGAACCTGAAGCCATCTACCAGGACCATCTCCCTTCGATTACCCGAGTCCCTTATTGAACATCTTAAGCTTTTAGCTAATAAGCGGGATATACCTTATCAGTCGCTATTAAAGATGTTTTTAACAGAGAAGGTAGAAGAAGAATTGCGTGTGGCCAAATGAGAGAATTTCAGCGTCTTTAGAGAGACATATATTCCTTCAGAGGGGACATGTCCATTTTTTCTTGAAATCAAGATGAACAGAATAGAACAAAGGGGTCAATTCTTTATTATTGACAAGAAATCTTGGAAATGTTATAAATTCTCATGGCAAGACCTCTAAGGATACAATATTCAGGAGCGGTCTATCATGTTACCTGCAGGGGTAATGAGAGGAAGGAGATATTCAAAGATGATCGGGATAGGAAGACATTTCTTGAAATATTAGCCAAGTCATCAAACATTTATAACATCAAAATATTCAGTTATATTCTCATGGAGAACCATTTTCACCTGTTAATAGAGACTCCCCTTGGAAACCTTGGAGAATTCATGCGTCATTTCAATATCACATATACAGGCTACTACAATCGTAGGCATAACCGGGTGGGGCACCTGTATCAAGGCAGATATAAAAGCATCTTGGTAGACAAAGAAAGTTATCTCTCTGTACTTTCCAGATATATACATCTAAACCCTGTTAGGATAAAGGCAATGGAGCGAAAAACAGACGAAGAAAAGATACAACATCTACGAAATTATAGGTGGAGTAGTTTACCCAGTTATATCAACAAAGGGGAAAGAGAACAATTTGTTGACTATGCAATTGTATTAGAAGAATATGGGGGAGATAACGACAGGAGCAGGCTGGCATATAAAAAGGGGATATATGATGATATATCTGATAAGCTTGAAATAAGGGATAAAATAATCGGACAGAGTATAATAGGCGGGGAAGAATTCATAAAATGGGTAAAAGAGGAATTATTAGAAAGACAGAAGGACAGAGAATGTCCATCACTTAGAGAAATACAGAGGTATAAGGCAAAAGAAAAAATTATAGAGGCTATTGAAAAAGAAAGTGGCAAAGGTTTAGAAGAGATAAAAAGAGAAAAAGGGAACATCAGGCAAATTGCTATGGATTTATTATATCGGACAGGTGGATTAAAAGGCGCAGAGATCGGCGAGTTAATGGGTGTGGATTATAGCACAGTTAGTCAGGGGAGAAAGCGATTAAGAGAAAAAATAGAAAAGGACAGAAAATTAAAACAATTAGTAAATCGGATTGAAAGGAGACTATCAAAATGAAAGATTTGACCCTATCCCCTTTACTTGCCATAAGTATCTTTTTGGGCTATTCAGTAGCTGTAGTGTGGGGAGCAGATTGGAAACAGGTTGGTTCAACTAACAGTGCTATTTTTTACTATGATACAAAAGAGATAACTTATCCCTCAAAGGATATTGTTAAGGTGTTGACGAAATGGGCTTATACAGAGAAAGGGATAAAAAATGCGAAAGAAATATTCGGAGAGAATTATAAGAATTTAAGTTACTCGATAAAGTCATATGAAATTAACTGCAAAGATAAAACCTCCCGTATCTTGTCAATAACTGATTATAATAAGGATGGAAGCGTTATTCCATCTAATAGTAAGACTAATGCTGAATGGAGTAGTATCAGTCCGGAATCAGTTTTGGAGAGTTTATATAAAATGGTATGCAAGTAGCTGTTGAGGCGGTAAGTGATGACAGAGGAACTTGACCGTAAAGAAGGTGGAAGGTACTGATTTAAAAGTAGAAAGTCTTGCATATCCTGTAAAATAATACTATGAACAATACTAATTTAAAGATACTATTCCTTAATCCACCCTTCCTCCCCAGATTCTCCCGACCTCAGAGAAGTCCAGCAGTGATAAAGAGCGGGACTATTTATTATCCTCTATGGCTTGCTTATGCAACAGGGTTTTTGCAGAAAAAAGGTTTTGAAGTCAATCTCGTAGACTCACCTGCAGAGGGCTACGATTTGTCAAAGACGCTGGATCTGATCAGGACCTTTAATCCCCGCATGGTGGTTATTGACACATCTACACCAAGCATTGATTCTGATGCTAAGGTTTCAGAGGCAATTAAGAAATTCCTGCCAGAAGTATTTCTTGTAATGGTGGGAACACACGTCTCTGTCACTTCAGAAGAGACGCTTCTGAAGTATCCATGGGTGGATGCCATAGCAAGCCGGGAATATGATGAAACCCTCCTTGACATTGCTCAAATGCTCTCAAAAAAATCCAGGCCAGATCTTGGCAGCCTTGAAAAGATAAAAGGCCTCTCTTTCCATTCTGATGGTAAAATTGTTCATAACCCTGAAAGACCATTTATTACTGACCTTGACCAGTTCCCTTTTGTAAGCGAAGTTTATAAGAAGTTCCTGAAAGTTGAAAACTATTTCTATTCTATCACGCAATACCCTGAAATAACCATTGTCACAGGCCGTGGTTGCCCCCATCAATGCACTTACTGCGTATACCCTCAGGTTATGTATGGACATCATTACAGACACCGTTCACCAGAAAATGTGGTAGCTGAGTTTGTTTATATAAAAGAGAATTTCCCTCAGGTTAAGGAGATATTTATTGAGGATGATACTTTTACAGTAAACAAAACTTACTGTCAAAAGGTCTGCAAACTTTTAATAAAAGAAAAATTAAACATGACCTGGACTGCCAACTCACGGGCTGATATAGATTTTGAGACACTCAGATTAATGAAGAAAGCAGGATGCAGGCTTCTCTGTATAGGAGTTGAAAGCGGTAATCAGCGTATCCTTGATAATATCCATAAGAGATTGAAACTTCAGCAGGTTCAGGAATTTATGAAGAGTGCCCGGAAGGCAAAGATTCTTGTTCATGGCTGTTTCATGGTAGGAAATCCAGGGGAGACAAAAGAAACCATGAAGGAGACCCTTTATTTTGCAAAAAAACTAAAACCTGATACAGCTCAATTTTTTCCTCTTATGGTCTATCCCGGAACAGAGGCGTATGACTGGGCTAAAGGCCATGGCTACCTGACAACATCAGATTATTCTCAATGGGTAACAGAGAGTGGCCTCCATAATTGCATTGTCTCAACCCCTGTTGTCTCAAATAAAGAACTTGTTGAGTTCTGCGATAATGCCAGAAGGTCGTTCTATCTGAGACCTTCCTATATCCTTTCTAAGATCTCTCAGGTCATAGCTCATCCTTCTGAGACTAAGCGGATTGTCAAGGCTGCAAGGACATTTTTCAGATATCTGTTTAAAGGAAGTGATTCAAATCTTGCCAAGGACAAATCCTGTAACTCTATTTCTAAAGGTGTTTGATAATACCTACACCCAGCCCACAAGATAAGGCGAGAGACCTTAAGAAAAGGATGACAGGTGAAATCAGAGCAACAGTAAGGTCTCTTTTTAAAGCAAAGAAGAAAAATGGGATACAACTTAAAAGAAAAACAAGAAGAGACAGGCCTGATACATAATACAGTGGTTGATAAACCGGACCTGCAATTCCCAGAAGCGCTGAGAGGGCAAACACCATTTGAATTTTTAAACTTTGTGGTGTATGCGTATCAGTTTTCATCTTGCCAGGGTGACGCTTGAGGAGAAAGGCCTTCCAGAAGGCTATTTTGTATTTCTTCCTGAGGTAGCCCATAAGGCTTGCTGAGTGCTTATGAAAAACTACTGCATTTGGGTTAAAAACCATTTTGTGACCGTCATGGGAAAGCCTGAAAGAGAACTCCTGGTCTTCCACAGATGCCTTGGGATATCTTTCATCAAATCCATTATATTTCAAAAATATATCTTTACGGTATCCAGCTGAATAGGTATCGATGAAGTCGATATATTTAAATTTCTTCATTCTTTCATACTTATGTTCATATTCAATCTGAACAAGGCGGGCAACAAGTTCTTTCTGTCGTGTTTTATATACCCCCTTAACACCAGCAACCTGGGGGTCATCTAAAGGCTTTATCATCTCCTCAATCCAGTTGGGTTGGGGCTCACAGTCAGCATCAGTAAAGAGGATAATTTCTCCCTGCGCCTGATTTGCTCCGTTATTCCTCGCTGCGGCAGGGCCACGATTCTGCTGATAAATATATCTAACAGGATATTTTGTTACGATATCCCTTGTCTCATCATTGCTTCCGTCATCAACTGCCATTACTTCAAAGTTTTTATTACTGAGAGTCTGGGTTTTGAAAGATTCAAGACATTTTGTAAGTTCTTTAGCGCTATTAAAGGTAGGAATGATTACTGAAATTTTTTCCCCCATAATGTTGTTATTTTAACAGAAAGTAGAGACATTAGAGTATTCATTAATCTGTAATGAAATATCGAAAGACATGTATTTCTGTCATGCTGAACTTGTTTCAGCATCTTTAGATAATGATTATTTGAGACCCTGAATCAAGTTCAGGGTGACATTTCAGATCATGGACATTTCTATTGCTTTGTGGTCTAAAATTAGGTATAGTAAATTTGGTTTTTAGCTTGGGAAATATGTTTTTGATCATAAGATATTTTTTTTATTTGACATTATTGATCTTGTCCTTATCTGGCTGTTCTCCCAATAAAGCTTTAGTCCAAAACGATGCCCCATCTGAACCCCAGCAGATACCACCTATTGAGATATCTGAATACATCCTTGGTTTTGGAGATGAGTTAGAGATATCAATATTCAGACATGACGACATGACTAAAAAGGTGCGAATCTTACCTGATGGAAAAATCCACTATCCTCTTGTTGGTGAAATTAAAGCTGAGGGGCTCAGTGCAAACCAGCTCAGAGATAAGCTTAGGGAAGGGCTCCTTAAGTACTATGTCGATCCCCAGGTCAGCGTCATTGTGACATCCATTGGAAGTCAGAAGATTTTTGTTTTAGGTGAGGTAAACAAGCCTGGAGTATTCCAGCTCGACAGGCCTAAAACAGTAATTGAAGCGATTTCTGAGGCTGAAGATTTTACCCATGATGCCAAGGCAAGAAATGTTTTATTGATAAGAGGAGGCCCTTCAAATCCAAATCCAAGTTATAGCGTATTAGATCTGGAAAAGACTTTTAAAGAAAGGGACATGACTCAAAATGTGTCACTCCGGCAGGGAGATATCATTTACGTGCCTGCCACCGAAATCGCAAATGTGGAAAGATTCTTTGATCGCATCTGGACCATCATTCCGGTACATTTGGCAATTTTTGGATACCGGCTTCAGTAAACCATATCCTGCCTTCGCAAGTGTACTGTCCCATAAATATCTTTATCTTATATGTCATTTCTGCGGAGGCAGGAATCCAGAACCAAAGCCACTGGATTCCCGTTTTCACGGGAATGACTAAAAAAATAATGTATAGATCCGTTAGGGACAGGACACTAGACTGTAGATACTTACCAAGATGATTCGTAGAATAGAACTTTCAGAAAGATTTATGATAGATTATTAAATTAAATAAAGGAAGGATTTAAGAAATGCTCAGGAAGAAGGAAAAATATATAGTTGGTGTTGTCGGTGCAACCGGTGCTGTTGGTAGAGAGATGGTCAAAACGCTTGAAGAAAGAGACTTTCCTGTTAAAGAACTCAGGCTCTTTGCATCAGAGCGTTCTGAAGGGAAAACAATAGAGTTTAGAGATAAGAATATTTCTGTTGAGATCCTGAAGGATAATTCCTTCGAAGGTATTGATATAGCCCTTTTTTCAGCAGGGGCAGAGAGGTCAAAGATATGGGCACCTGTGGCTGCCAGGTCTGGTTGTGTTGTCATTGACAATTCAAGTCAGTGGAGGATGGACCCGGAGGTTCCTCTTGTTGTGCCGGAGGTTAACCCCGATGACCTGAACTGGCATAAAGGCATAATAGCAAACCCGAACTGTTCAACAATCCAGATG
>Ga0209323_10000314_pt1 | contig 31039 bp, 38 predicted proteins | sample Rifsed19ft2_FD_184014 | JGI IMG/M metagenome (GOLD analysis project Ga0209323, IMG submission 184014) | Soil microbial communities from Rifle, Colorado, USA - sediment 19ft 2 (version 2) | ecosystem: Environmental > Terrestrial > Deep subsurface > Rock core/Sediment | place: Rifle, Colorado...
CCCGCCAGAGGGTAAACCATTTACAAAAAAAGACCCGCGAATAAACCGCAAAGGCCGGCCAAGATCTTTCGACAAACTTCGCGAATTGGCGAAGCAGATAGCCAATGAGCCGGCTGTTGGCAAAGATGGTCAACATATCATCATCAATGAGAAGATTGTCACTCAGATTGAGGCAATGCTGCGGCAAATGATAAAGGACCCAAAACGGTCTGCTTTGTTTTTGGAATATGCTTATGGGAAATCAAAGGTCGAAGTTGAGCATACCGGCGCGGAGGGCGGGCCAATCATTATAAAAGAGATACATTCTCATGAGCCTATGGACAATCAAGAATGACATTCTTGATTTACATCATCATCAAGGGCAATGGCAGGCGTGGCAATCTCAAAAGCGATTTGTCTTTATTCTGGCCGGTACGCAATCGGGGAAAACTTCTTGGCTACCGTTTTGGCTATACCGCGAAATCGAAAGAACAGCCTCGCCTGATGGGAACAACGATTACATTGCTGCTACGGCTAATTATGATTTATTCAAGCTTAAATTTTTGCCGGAGATGCGAACGGTTTTCGAACGATTACTTGGGGTTGGTCGATACTGGTCAAGTGAGCGAATTATCGAACTCAAAGACCCAAAGACGCAGAAGTTTTGGGCAACGCGGGCCGATGACCCAATGTGGGGGCGAATCATTCTGCGGTCTGCGGAAAGTCCGGGCGGTCTTGAAAGTGCGACGGCCAGAGCCGCTATTTTAGATGAGGCCGGCCAGGATAGCTACACACTCGAAACCTGGGAAGCTATTCTCAGACGCTTGTCGATAAACCAGGGACGGGTTTGCGCTGCTACGACATTGTACAATCTTGGCTGGCTCAAGACCGAGGTATATGACATCTGGCAAGAGTGCAATTCTGACATTGACATTATCCAGTTCCCCAGTATTGCTAATCCAGCTTTCCCCAAGGCTGAATTTGAACGGGCCAGAGATACAATGCAAGATTGGCGTTTTTCTATGTTCTACCTGGGAAAATTTGCCCAACCCGCGGGACTTATCTATCAAGACTTTTCGCCAATGATGTTGGTTGACCCGTTTCCAATACCAAATGATTGGCCCAGAACTATTGGGGTTGACTTTGGGGGAGCTAACACAGCTACTATCCATTTGGCTGAAAATCCAAATGATGAGCGATGGTATGCTTACAAAGAAACACTTGAGGGCAATATACCGACAGTAGAGCACGTCGCAAGACAACTGGAAAAAATAGGTAAAGCTACTGATTATACTATTGCCGGCGGTGCTCCGTCCGAAACGCAACAACGTTCTGACTGGTCACGAGCTGGCCTTTTTGTCAATGCTCCAATTGTAACTGATGTCGAGGGCGGCATTGATAGAGTAACTGAGCTAATAAAAAAAGATAAGTTGAGAGTATTTCGAGATTTGCGCGGATTACGGGACGAGTTAGGTAGCTATCGTCGTAAACTCGATACCGCAGGTCATCCTACAGATGAGATAGTGGACAAACGCAAATTTCACCGTCTCGATGCTTTTAGATATGCTGCTATTCAGGTTGTTGATGGTGGGACTTCATTATCCTGGCTCAAGGCCCTCGATCGGCAAGTAAAGGAAATGCGCAATGTCGATAATTAGCGTAGTACGTGATTTTTTCACCCATCCGGTACAGGTCGTCGCTTCACCCTCGCCCGGGGTAACTAACCCGCCTGACAGCTGGTCTCAAGTTTTGCTGGGGCCAGGACGACCCGTCCAGCCGATGTTGACTTATGACCAAGACATCGAGCCTCGCACGATGGATTACAATCCGCAGGTTAACGCCATCATCACGACTCGTACTGGTTATGGTTTGATGGCCTTTACTGAGCTGAAGGCCTACAACGATAATACTCCTGAAGCGGCAACTTACCGACGACTTATCATCGAAGAGATAAAAATGTTGGTGCCGCAGATAAAGGATGCTTCAGGCGAATTGGTTCACGACCCTGATTTACAGTGGATGACGATAAGTCCTGATGGACGGCACGACTGGCAAACGTGGCTCGCCAAATGGTTGGACAGCGTTATCAACTACGACGCCGGAGCGTTGTTTCGGGTGAAGACAGGCGGAACAACGCATAAAATCGAGAAGGGTAGGGCAGGGGTTATCAATGATTGGAGAGCATTAAAGAATGGAGACGTTTTTACTCATACTGGCGGACGTACCACTGCTCTACGGGTTATAGACGGCTCGACTATTTTTCCTATCATTACGGAAAATGGCGACGAACCACTGTCGCCGTTGCCTGCTTTTGCCCAAACTATTAAAGGTTTGCCGTATCTATGGATGACCCGCGACCAATTGTGGTACAGGCCTCGGCACGAGCGAGGCAATGCTCCATATGGTATTGCCAACGTTGAAGATTGTCTGGGAGCATGCCGAACTTTGCAACAATTCTGGGCCTGGGTGGAAATGTGGTACACTTGGGGTACATCAACAGATGACGAAAAGACAGCGCCTTCGGGTTGGACATCCGAACAAGTGCTGGAGTGGCAACGATTACGAGCAGATATGCTGCGAGGTAACCCAGCAGCCAGACAGGAGTCACAGTATTTTCCTGATGGTTTCAAACAGTTAACCTCGAAAGGCGTTGGGCAAGTGGCGGGTCAAAGAGAAAAAGACTACATCGCTGCTCGAAATACTGTAGCTTTAGCTTTTGGTATACCTCCATCGGAACGCGGCGATGCGCCATCCGAGGGCTTCGGTGGCAAAAGCTGGCACGAAGGCGGAACGGATGCTTTCGCGCGTCAGGTACTTATACCGTTTATGGGCTATGTTGCTCTACCGTTCAACGACATTCTTTGGAATGAACGCGGGTTTCGCCCCGACGAAATACACTTTGAATTGTCATTCCCGTCGGCGACAATAGACCCGGAGGAGGAGGAGAAAAAAACTTTGGCTCGCTGGGAGAAACGGCTTATTACTCGCAATGAGGCCCGGGAGAATATCGGGCTGACAACCAGAGAAGGACCGGATGGCGACGAATATTTCGAGCCGTCGGCCCAAAATCTGGTGGAGGAGGAGGGTGGCGGTACGTCATCATTGTTTTCCCCAGGGCAAACCATACCAGTCGTCAATAACGATACGGTGACGATAACCGGTAATGGACACGGTAGTAAGTTAAAGGTTATCAAAATATTACCTGAGCAGGCTGTCAAGCCCAAACGTCTTACCAAAGCCCAACGCTCCTTCTTCAAACATTGCGGCGTTTGTATTGAAGACGATACCTTTTTCGGTACGCCGGTTTCTCGTAGTGTACCGGTATCATTCCCATCATTCGTCTCGAATGAACTGGAGATAGTCGCTATATCAGATGAAAAACTGGGACAGCGGGCTGCGGTCTGGCGACCCGAAAGTGGAGAAAAGGCCAGTCATCAGGAATGGGTTGGCGGGCTACTGTATCCACGAGAGGAGGCGGTTTACTTGCTGGATAGGGCAATGGAGTTGTACCTCGTGCCGGTCTCATTTGTTACTGAGTTGGATAGTAAAATGGGGGTAGTCGTGCATTACGTCAAAGGACGTGATCCGGCGAGGTATGCCGACCGATACGATGAGGAGTGGGTTGACAAGGCTGGCCTACTGGATTATATTAGTGGACAAACAGATCGGCGCGCCGACAATTGGCTAACCCATCCAGATGATGATGGCCGGCCTATCCTGGTTGACAATGCGCTATCATTTATTGATGAGCAGCTTGAACGGCCCTTTAAGTCACCATTCACTGTCATTTTGGTGAGCAAGCCTCTGTCGGATGAGATTAAGGATTTGCTTTATTTGGTTATCAACAACTGCGCACTCTGGGAAGACTTGGCCGGGTTGGTTGGAGATGAGGTAGTCAATCAAGCCAAGGCGCGGGCGATGAGTTTGTATGAACTGGAACAAAAGGAAATAGAGGTGAAGGCAGTATGATAGAACGTCTTTTCGCTATCAATTCATTTGATATGGCAATGTGCCTGATGGCCCTGGCGACTATTGCGCTGTTCGGAATTTTGGCAATCGTCATTGCCAGAGGGTGGAACAAGGTAGCCGGGGGGGACATAAACTCCCAGGCGCTCTACTGGGATGTCAAGACGAATAAACCGGTAAGGGGAACAAAAGTTCTGGTTATATGGAGTAAAGCAAGGGGGGAGGACAAAAGTAAAATCTTGAGACGGTTTAGGGAGATGAAGTGATATTAGAAGATACTGGACTCGGATAATAGATTAGATGAAACGTCAAACTGCACACACCCGCAAAATAAATCGTCTTCGGGCCGAACTGGAGCAACAATTGTCCGCCGCCATCTACCGTGAACTCCGTTGGCTCTGGCGACAATTGTACCCACGTATCCGAGAATTGCGCCTCAAACGTGACCATATTCAGAAATTGAATTTTAACAAGCTTGGCATCACCGGCGAGCTTTGGGAACAATTTCAACAGCGTCTTGAAACTTCATTGGATGAGATGATTTTAGCAGGCGCGGTAGTACTTGCGGGCGAAGAGGCTACTTATTGGCAAGGGCGCGGTTATAGTGATTTCTCCCTTAATCCTATGGCGGTAGTCGAGCGATATAAAGCTCAGATTGGAAGGCAGATAACCCAAGTGAACGATCGTATCCGGCAAGAAATGGGACAGGCAGTAGCTGACTGGTACAATACTCCTGGGGCGACTGTACAGAGTCTTGTCGAGAATTTACAGCAATACGTTAGCGGAAGTCGGGCGGCAAATATTGCCACGACCGAAGTGACAGACCTTAATTCTACCATAACCCGCGAAACGATGATTACGTTGGGCTTCGAGACTTGGGCCTGGAACACGATGAGAGATGAGCTTTGTTGCACCAAGCCTCTAAAAGCCCGGACCGATGGCCTGGGCCAAAATGGTTGTCGTGGCCTGCACGGTAAGATATTTACATTGAATGACCCGATGCCTGGGTCAAAAGGTAGTCATATCGGCTGCCGATGCAATCCAATAGCCAGAGCGAGGTGAATTGGAAACACGGGGTAATTACCAGGTAGACCAAAAAAATAAGGACCCGAACGGTTACGAAAAAGGCATCGTCTGGCGACCGAAAAATACCAGAATGTTGGTTGTTGTGCTTCGTCAAGCACTTTTGCTATTGGCAAAATGTTTAGAAGAAATTCTCAAGGAGAATACAAATGATAGGTAAAACTATTGAATGTGAAGGCAAGCTTTTTATTGCAGTAGAGGAGGGGAACGTAACCCATTATTTTCTAACCACCACCGACGCCCCGGCCTTTAAGCGGGCCTACCCTGGGTTGTTGGGTGAGAATGTGACTGATGGAACAGGTGTCTCGCAGATGTGGCGAGGAGCGAGTGGGGTTTGTTATACTGTGCCAAATTCTATTCCGATTGTGTTCGATGAGCAAGATGAATTAGTCACCAAAAAGACATTACCACTTCTCCCACCAATTTTGGAAACTTTTACCCCTGGGATGTCGCAATCCGTTAAGGTTGTCACTCCCTTACCGCTTGATGATGCTACCATAGACCGCCCGATAGAGCCGGTTACGTCTCGATTTGTAGCGTCATCGGTGGTAGAGAAAAAGGGAAAAGCCACTGGACAGAAACGGAAAAAGAGAGTACAATACCGTTTATGAACTATTTTCTAACTCTTCTGAGATAGCTTGACATTAATATCAACTAAATAGCTCGCCCTGCGGGGCAAGTAAATTTATTAGGAGTATGCCAAAAGGCCCGCTCGTTATGAGCGGGCCTTTTTTTTATTGTCTAATGCCATACGAGCTTGTAGGAAATTGTATCCATATCAAAGGCGATCCTGAGCCAATCGAGGGAGGGTGTCATGAAGACCACGAAAGTGCGATGGCTCATTTACTCGCTTTAGAAATAAACGTTGAGGAAACCAAAATGGAGCAGACAGAAATGACAAAAACAAAGCCGGATGGGAATTTTAGTTACTTCATTCCAATTACCAAGGTTGACGTAGAGAAACGTCAAATTTGGTGTTTTGCCTCGAAAGAGGAGCCAGATAATTCTGGTGAGATTATGGATTACCGGACTAGCAAGCCGTATTTTTTGGACTGGTCTAACCGAGCTTTCAAGAGGTCTGGCGGCAAGAGCAAAGGCAATGTTCGAGCAATGCACCAACTGATCTCGGCCGGAAAACTTTTTGACTTGCAAGCTGTTGATGAAGATAGAGGGTTTTACGTTGGGATAGATGTAATTGATAATGACGAGTGGCGAAAAGTCCAGGAGGGTGTCTATACTGGCGTTAGTATTGGCGGACGTTACATTAAACGTTGGCCTGATCGTCAATACATCAGATTTACAGCAGAGCCTCACGAACTAAGCCTCGTTGATGTACCAATGCTGTCATCGGCTACTTTTGACGTAATCAAGGCCGATGAAGTAGAACAACGGACTTTTCAGATTGGGACGGGGCAAATCAGACTGGATTTGATAGTCAATGACGACGAAGAGGTAGAGAAGATTGACGATGCTACCCCTGCTCCTACCCAAATCGAACCCGTAACAATTTCTCAAGTCATTGCAGGTCAACCTTACGAACAAATCCAACCACAACAAAAGACCCTTGAGGTGGACCTTGACAGTCCACCGGACGGGCAGCAATTAATGAATGTTAGCGGGCCAGCCATAGACTTATCTACAATGGCTGCCCCGATAGTTGAAAAGCAATCAACACCAACCGACCAGGTTGGTAAAAAAGCAAAAATTAGTAAACCCAAAATAAGGAGTATCAAAGTGACCAAGAAAAATGACGTTAAAAAGGCAGATATTGCCAATCTGGTCGAAAGCATGCAAGGCATGGCGGCATCTCTGCAAGAACAGAAAAAAACAGGAGAGGTTGACCAGGCTCTTCTTGACCAAATATCTTCGGCTCTGGAAGTGGCGGCTGATTATGTGGGCGATATGGAAGGTAAAATTGCGGCTGAGATGAATTCAACGGCAAGTTCTCTTGGTGAAAGCATTGAGACGAAAGTCGAACCTTCACCGTCAGTGCCCTCTGCGCCATCCAGTCCCAGCCCGGCGCCATCGGCCTCGTCCAGTCCGTTACCTGACCTTAACCGCGCTGGCGATGGGCCATCGCCAATGCCAATGAAGCCACCAGAATTTATGATAATGGGGCAAGGACAGGATGAATTGGAGTTCAAAGTTGCTCCGTTTACCAAGGCGATGCTGAACAATAACCTGCGGGAGGCAGAGGAATTGGCTTTCCACAGCCAACCGACGTTTGACAAGCTGTTCAATATGGCTTGCCACAGAACATTGGATGAGATGGGTTTCACGGCCTTTAACTTCCAACAGGGCGGTTTGATGAAAGCCATCGCTGCGCCCAATATGCCAGGCGTGGCCCTATTGCCCCTGGCGCGGCTGATGTATCCAGTTTATGCCGGGTTGTCCAGGCGATTACCAACCCAATCCCCCCCAATTGGGTCTAATGTATCAACCTGGCGGGCCAATCTCGGCTTTGGCGCTTTGGCTTTTGCCCAATTCTTGCGTGTGGCTGAAGGCGCGGTCGGACCGGCGATGGCTGAGGCTTTCTTGACCTTCAATGCGCCATATCGTGATGTATCAATCTATGACCAAGTGACCCTAAAAGCAACAGCAGCCAGTAGAGGTTACGATGACCCGCTCCAGGTAGCGGTAATCGGTTCTCTGTCGGCTGTGTTGCAAGGTCGGGAGCGATCAATCTTGGGGCGGAATGCAGCGGCTATTGCTGCTACTGCTCAACCGACTGCGGTTTTGGGCATTAATCCTGGTACTGTAGCTGATGATACATACACGGTACAAATCACTGCTCTGACTTATGATGGGTGGTTAACTCCATCCGTTGGCGGTGGGGCTGCGGTTGGTGAAACTGTTGCTTCTCCCGCTTCGGCCGGTCTGGTTATTTTTGGCGGCGGTGGTGCGGCCTCAATTGACGTGACATTTGCGTGTGTCCCCGGTGCAGTCGCCTACAACGTATATGTCGAAGGCGTGGTAACAACTGGTGGTTTGTACCGCTTCGCCGGTCAGACGACCATCCCGACGTTTACTATTGCAGCTGTTCCTGGTGCTGGGGCTATTCCCCCGGCAGCCGACACTACGGTGAATGCTAATGGTTATGAGGGCATTATCTCCTGGGCCGAACTTGCGCCTATCTATGGCAATGCTATCCCCAACAAGTTGGGGACTACCCAGGGTATTGCAGATAATGCCGGTGCACCTCTGACTGTGGCCGGGGCGGGTATCGCTCAATTTGACACCATTCTGACCAATATGTGGACGCAGTGGAATATTGTCCCGACATTAATTCTCTGTTCACCTCAATCTATCAGTCACTACACCGCTCAAATTATGACCCTGCCTCAACCTCAATTCCGGGTAAACCTGAACAACGCGGGCGACCAATCGCAACTAATTGGTGGAGCAATGGTCACAACCTACGCCAGCAAGTTCGGGACGTGGGCCGATGGCAACCAGCGGATGATAGATATGATGGCTCACCCATATATGCCGGACAGTACCTTTTTGTTCCTTACTGAGAGCATCCCTTACCCGATGAGCCGGGAAACACGGGGTATCGCTCTGGAAACATTGCTTCCATTCACGTACTTCCCGTTGCCGGCTCAAGTAGGCGGTGTGCCTCAAATTATCTATCCGTTCACTGTGACCCATTCTGAAACGGTACAATGTTTCCATCCATCAGTGCAGACTGCACTGGTTGGCGTTGACGTAGCTTAAATTTAAGTTTAATAGAGGAGGGTCTAAAACCCTCCTCTATACGTAAATAGGAGAAAATTAAGATGTTTATTAAAAATACTTCTAAACTACTCTACGTGGTAGCACTGGCTATTGTTCTGATTGCAGTAGTCTTTGCCACCGCTAATTTTCTGTCAATTCAGCAAGCAGAAGCTGCACCCAATGCCAGTACAGCAACAACTATCAATTTCTTGACGAGAACTGGTGTTACTCAGACGGTAACGAGTATTGTTCAAAATGTGCGGGCTTACGCTTATGGGGATTGTTACATTTATACTGTCTTCGCTCCAACGGCAGGAACATCGCAAACTTTGACTGTTACTCTACAGCATGCAGCAATACCAGGTCAATGGATTGATTATGGCGAGATGGTTGCAATCACATCTTCAACAGTCTATTCAGGCATTGGTATTGTGCGTGGCAATTATGCTCGTGTTTATGCTACTGTACTGACAACTACCTGGCCAGTTTCGTATAATGTTACTTGTGTGGCGCGGTAGGAGTCTCTAAATGCTAAAAACATTTTCGAGATACTTTGTTGTTGTTATCCTGGCCTGTGGCCTGATTATCTTGGCTTTTGTTTCGATTGGGCTTATTGAAGCTGCTCCTGAGCAACAAGACGTTAACGATACACCGCTGACGGTCAATATTCTGTCAGGCAGTGGTATCACTTCTGACACCAGTGGTACGGCGGTCGTTGCTATTAACTATGGTATAGGAGACTGTTTTGCTAATGTCAAGGGTTTGACAGAAACAGCGATTAATACGGCGACTTTTATCGTCCAGCACGCAGTCGTATCCGGCGAATGGATTACGGGAACGACCTTCGCCGGAATTGGGAGTAATACGACGCTTTTTCTGACTGCTCCCCTTTATGGCCGATGGACGCGGGGCTATGTCTATCTGGCAAATAGCACCTACCCGATAACTCTATCATTGAATTGTGTCTTGAAAAACCGTGCCAACTGACCTTGAGAAGTTTTACGAGGCATTAAAACATTCATCTAAGACAGTTCTGCCTCTGGCTGAAAAAATGATGGGGCAGAATCTGACCGCAATTCAAGAAATTCTTGCGCCCTATCCTCGGCAACCTTCCCGGACACGGGCACGAACGTTCAATACCTACGTTCGTGGGGTGGGACGATATCCCAGATCAGCCTTTGCGGGTGGGAAGGTAAAAACTAAAGGCGTCAAAATTAAGCGGACTTCTGAGCGGTTGAGTGCCCGCTTTCGGACAGAAGTCAGGCAATGTGAAGATGGGATATTGGGCGAGCTAAAAAACACGGCCAGTTATGCGGGGTGGGTTTTGGGTACAAAAGACCAGAGCAAAGACCCTCATCAAGTATCCTGGCATAACGAAACTGGTTGGGAGAACTCGGATGACGCCATCGACAAGGCAATACCTCGAGTTAACAAATTTCTCGACCAGATGTTGGATGATTTTTTGAAGAAACTATAATGGATTACACTACGTTAGAGCGGGTACAATTCGAGGCAAATATCCAAACGGCGGATGATGATGACCGGCTGGAAAAGCTTATTACTGCCGCTTCTCGCGCCATTGACCGAAAAATTACTGGCGAGAGCACTAATGAAAGTGATAATTACCTGCTCCACGAAACTGTCACTAACCAGTTGTTGAATGGCCGGTTAGATAGTGTAGGTAACATCATTTGCTATGCTCACAAGCCTGTCGTGACTGATGTAACAGCAATGTCTTATCGTTTCAAGCCGTCCGAGAATTGGATAGCTATTATTCCCAGTCTCGTTGTTTTTAATGGGATGCGAATAGAAGCCTGGACGGAGTTAGATAATTATTCAGCCCAGAGGATTTTCACCAGGATAACTTACGATGGTGGCCTTGCTGAAGATGACGAAATTGATGAATTACCCGCTGATATTGTAGAAGCGGCGACCATTTTGACAATCCGTTTTTGGCGCGAAGCACAATCTGGTTTGGCAGACAGCATTGGTGTAGCTGAATTAGGCCAATTGATTTACACCAAAGCTTGGCCGGTTCGGGTGTTAGATATACTGGAACCGTTTATGAGACGGATACCCTGGCGGGGTGTAGGATGACAGTTGATCTGATACTACCCAAGTTGGCTGAAATCGAAAGAGAGGTAGCAAATCCGTTTCTCCCTGGCGATTTCACTTTTGCCTACGATGCTGCACCATTTTCAATTCAGCAAACTCCGTCTTGGGTGAACCTGCCGGGTCCTGCAAGCTATGATATGTCAGGTGGCGGTGAGGACGAGTTAGGCATAGAAGTTATCGAAACCAGGATTTATAACTGTACTATCTACGTCATCCCTGCAGGAGAGGGCGCGGAAGGTGAAGCTTTTGCTAAGTGCGAGCCGTTTTTTAGCCTGGCGCGGTCTGTTTTCTTGGCCCATCCGTCGCTCAAGTTGACAGCCGGCATAGTCTCGTTAAATCCTTTAGGAGATGACGGGACAAAAGGCAATTTGGATTATGCTGGACAGATTTATTATGGTATTCCGTTTCGGGTGCAGGTAATTGCTCGTACCCGGGACTTATATGCCACGAACGAATAGGAGAACATTATGACTATCCCTGCCCTGATCGCTTCCGGTGTTGGATTTAGAAACCTGCGGATTTTTGCGCTTGATACCAATGGTTATATCGCTGCCCCTGACGAAAATGCCTATGAAGGCGTTTTGGTCAGTGGTGTCAAAACTTTTGAGATAACTGATCCAACTCCACGTCTTATCACTCACGTGGGTGATGATGCTCCATTTGCCCTTGATATTTTACCCCCGGCCGAGGCCCTTTCCGGCCAGGTGACTGTTGCCAAGCAGAATGACAATTTGGATAAAATCTTGACAGGTCTTCTATCTTTTGCCGTTGGTGAAATGGTTATGTTCCCGGTGGGCACAGATAAACGTGGGTTTGAAAACGTAGTGGGGGCATTTGCATACCGGCAGACGCTGGAAACTGACCCGGATAGTACAGAATTTGGCTCACGTCGTTGGCAATTTAAAATCTTACCTCAAGTTACATTTTTTCCGCTTGAAAGTGGTTACAACGATAACCCTGAAGAACGGATTTACGTGATCAGGCCATCATTCGTGACAGCTCATCTCTGGGGGACAGCCTTTGATCTGACTACTGAGGGCTGCAATCGAGCGCAAGTTATTCGAGGCATTTCTCAATACAAGCCAAAACCTATCGCCTTTTTGGGCGATGCTTTGACAACCGATTTTCTATTCCCGGTTAAATTCCAGGCATTAACCGCGGATAAAACCAAAGTTTGGCGTAACGGTGTTTTGCAAGCTGGTACTTATGTCTGGTCAACCGCTGCTGTTAGCTTTGTTGTTGCGCCCGATCTGGGCGATAATATTACTGTCCTTTATGAGACCGCATAATGCAACAAGAGACCATTGAATTTGGCAAATATAAAATAGTTGTAGGTGAAGCAACTACGCTGATGGGAATGCGACGGACTATGTTACGTGTAGACGGCATAGACAAAATCGAGGAAGTTTCAGATGACGGCCTGAGAATTTTATATAGTATCACCTACCCCGACTTGATAGCCGCAGTAGTAGAAAATGATGGTTTCTCAAGCTGGCCTATCTCATTCGAAGATTTTTTGGAATTACCCGAACGTCTAACCAGCCAATGGGAGACAGTAGTCTACCGGCTCAATCCCCATTGGCAACCGGGCTTCGAGGATGAGGAAAAGGAAAAAAAACATCAGAATGGGTCTACCGAGAACTCGTAGAATGGCATCGAGAAGGACCTAGACCAGGTGAAGAAGAAATATTATTCCCAGACCGGGTTGCCTTGAGAGAACCCAAACTCTCGATGCTGCTCTACCAATTGATGGAGGCAACCGGGTGGAAATTTGCCCCATCAATCCTACTGAACGAACCCGATTGGCTTATCCAGGACCTGCTGTTAATTGCCTGCTTATCAGCACGAGTCAAGAGAAATAAATAGCATACAGAAGAAGCAAAATACCGCCAAGAAGCCAAACATAAAAATCAAATTTTATTATGCCTGACCAAGATAAAATTTTAAGAGTTATTCTCAGATATACTTCCGACGAAGCCGCGGTCAAAAAAGTGACTGATGAAATAAAAGCTATTGAAGCGGCCGAGAAAAAAGCAACCATCGAGGCTGAAGTTTTTCGGAAGAAACTGGAGAATATAAAAAATACTGCTGAAAAATTGGGCAGTATTTCGACAATGATAACCGGTATTGGCGCGGTTCTGGCCGGCCCTTTTATATTGGCTGCCAAGAATTACGTCGAGAAAGTTGGACAGTCTGAGCAAATCTCACGTCGTTGGTTAGCTGCAACTGAGAAAATTAGTAAGGCCCAAATGGAAATTGGCAGGATTGCCACAACCAGTATTTTGCCAATGTTGGAAAAGGTTGCCTCGATTGCTGAAGCGGCGGCGGAATTTGCTCAGAAACATCCTGGTGTTGTCGAGGCAGCGGTAAAAATTGGTATGGCAATGGCAGCGGTCGGAGCGATTGGACTGGCAGTATCCAAGGGTATTCGATTAGTTGCTGATATAAAATTCTTGGCTGCAACAGCGCAGCAATTATTGGCCGGTAAAATGATGCAGGATGCAGCCAGTAAGCAGATAGCGGCAGCCAGTGGAATGAGCCGGGCCAGCCTGGGACGGGGAGTAGGTGGCTTGGGAGCGGTTGGAATGGGAGTAGGGTTGGTGGCCGGTGGTGCGGTGGCCGGTGGTTTAGCTTATGAAGGTCTGCGAAGCGCGGGGGTTGCCAAAGGTGCAAGTCTGGGGCAATTTGCGGCTGTGGCTGGGGCAGGTGCAGGTTATATGCTGCCAGGAGGTAGCGAAAAGCGAGCATTGGAATGGTTTAAGGCGGTTGGACAATGGGCAGGAGTGATTGCCCAAAATGCTGGCAAAACAAAAAGCGCATTGGATGGCTTGAGTCAATCGATTGCCAACGTCGGACAACGATCGACGACAACCAGAGCCAAAACTCGAACGCTGGGAGGTGACGAAGTGGTTTTACCCGCTGGAGGGATGAGGATTGGCTGGAAAGGATTTAGCAAGCGCGGAATGGCAGCACGTAAAGGAGGACGGCAGCAGGCTCAAAGCGCACAGGCGCAGCAGCAGGCTGGGGCCGCACGGGCGGCGCAGGAACGGGAACGCCTCCAGGCGATGATCGAGGCCAAACAAGTAGAATTACAGGCGGAATTCGATTATCAGAATCAACGTACCAAAATCATCAGAAATTTTCAACGTGAAGCCCTGCTCGCTGAGCAACAGCAGAGCCTGGAAATAAAACGGCTCAAGGAAGACGCCAATTTGAGAATGACCGACGCGGCTCAAAAACGGGATGCGATTTCGTTTCTACAGGAATGGCGAAGCTCCAAAATACAACAGAGCCGGGCAGAAGAGGATTATAAAATTCAACGAGATGCTCGTCGAGCGCAAATGCAAGCGCAGATAAAAGACTTGGAGGAGTTCACAAAGCAAGAAGGAATTATCAGGAAAACCGGTTACAAGAATTTATTGGCTGATGCTACGGAATTCACCGGCCGGTTGGGGGGGTTATTGACCGGGAATTTAAATGTGCTTTACGAACTGCTCAAATAACGTCACTTTCGCCGTACACTACGAAATTTGATGAGTTATGACATTTTACACGGTATCATAGCAAATGTGGTAAGACGGTTATGGTAAAATAGCTCTCGGAATTAAGGTAAAAACAATGCCAGTTGACCAATATGAAATTGGAATAGACGTTCCATCTTTGACCAATTTGGAGAGTTTGACCACGCCAGTTAATCCTCCCCGTTCGATTTATTCCCCTGCCTCCATTTTTATTGACCGCGCCGATGGGTCTACGGTCGGGAGAGGGTTCCCCTGGACTATCTGGCAATTCCCTTCTCTCGATAAAGCAATGCTTGACCAGTTACGAATTTTTTGTCCTGGTTATAGCGAGCCGGTCTACATCCAAACAAGGATACAGGATGATACTTTTGCTATCTTTTCGGGAGTGATGGTTTGGCCCAGTAAGGAACAGATGGAAAAAAGGATAGGCGCCGGCAAGTACGTAGGTTTCTACCAGGGCCTTGAATTTATCTTTCGGCGATTGGTTTTGGAGACTCCCTAGATGGCAACCATCGATCCGACGATTCTACGTAATACTCAAGATGCTTCTATCCCCTATTTCAGTATCCTCCAACCTGCCATTTTGTTATCTGCTATCATAAATGATGCTGGTATAGCACGTGGTGAACGTGCTATCATTTACGACAATGGCACGGAGAACGCCACAAAATTCGCAGCAATACAGGCGGGCCAATCGCTGGAAGTAGACACGATTGATGGCGTAAAAAAAGTACGGGTCAAATCCATTGCGGGCAACCAGGTTGCGGGTACGGTGACTGTTGCCGAAAATGCCATTGATTGGTCTAACGGGCTAGACATTCGTATTTTGCACAATTATGAAATCTGGACTATCCCTCCTGCCATTTTGGAAGGAATATTTAAAAAGGATTTTACCATTCAATATGTTGACCAAAACAGTCAGCCTGATCCTGTTGTGATTATGGGCGGTCATCGGGCTGGGGATGTATCAACTGGTCCGATAACATTTGATTTGAATGCCTCAGGCTCTTATGCCATTGCCCAGGGTGCAACTATCAATCCTACCTGTTTGTGGACTTGTATAAATATGGATGGCACAACGACCGGCATAACCATAGACAATCCTGCTGCGTTTGTAACGACTGTAGAAATTACTTTGCCAGCCCAGTACTGGCTGGCATGCGCCATCATTGATAGTAACAACAAAACCCAAACCTCACGCAGAGTTATTTTTACAGACCCCCCCTACGTCGATTTTAAAGTTCAATCCCTTTCGGGTAGCTGGCAAAGTGGAGGCTATCGGCTCTCACTGGCCGTGACTGGTGCGGTCACATTGGCCGATTTTCCCGATGGGGCTTTAGCTCTATTGTGGTATAAAAACTACTTTGGGGCTATTCCTGGATTTATCCTTGAAAGCGAGGAAGGCTACGTTAACTTGTGGGGAGTGCAAGATAATTCTATCGTAGCCGGTTACATCAGAAACGATAATGATAGAGATAATATCCTACAAGCCACGACTGAAATAATGTTCGAGGTTACGACACCCGAAAGCTTGCTGGATAACACCACCGATTTTGGCAGTGTCTCCCTCGTGGCCACCGTCTCCCCCGGGGCATGGTATGAATACGCCAGCTGGCTAACTGTCGGGCGGGCGGTGCACCACGAGCTAAAATGGCACACGACCGTTTTGGAGACTTGTGACGTTTACGGGTTGGTTGATAATGTCCAGGGCTTGCAATATGCTGATTTTACTGAAAGTAGTATTTTACAACGAGTGAACGGGCTGGCTTACAGTCGAGGGCATTTTGCCAAGCTATGCAGTGATCGGTTAGGTCGATTACACCTGGTTACAGATAGTCAAATGTTGAATGATGCGGGCCGGTTAACACTGGACACCGTTTTTGGAATTACTGCTGTTGATATTCAAGCAGAGGTCGGCCTGGTTAGACAGCCTGAAGGTACTTTATCAGCAGTCGAGTTAGACGGTTTTTACTTTAACGGTTCAACTATCAGTCCATTTATTTCCATTTGCGGTGGATATCGGGAAAGCGCTATCAGCTATGGTATGCCGGAATTTCGAGGAGTGGTAGTACAGTCGGTTAAAAGTCAAGTAGCTTCGTCTCAAGTCGATACTAACGAAAAATCAGGGCGAGTGCTGGCGGCAGCGAATATTCCAATCCGGGAATTGCGGCTAACAATGGCCGGTAATTACATTGGCGCTTTCGATATTATTCCTTCTGCAGGTTGGTATTCTTGGAATATTACTGATAGTGACCTGCAACGCAACTTGTCTATCCAGGGCACAAAATGGCTATGCCGGAGTGTAACCACCACAATCCAGGATGGTGGAATAATTATCACAGAGGTAATTATAGAGCCTGAAGCCTTTGGGCCCGACGGCATTCAGGGTAACTATCCATTAGGTTATCCTGTACCGGTTGTGCCAAATCCTCCTGGCCCTCAGCCTCAGCCAAATGGAGGGGCTTATTACGTAGCCGCCTATGCAGATCCGACAGGCACAGATTACGTCCGGGCCGTGATAATTAGAATTAGCGACGGGGCTATAGGCGCACCGGTTACTGTAGATAGTTTTGAAATCGCAGATGGTCCGATTATTACTTCATTATCGAGCGCAAAAGCAATTGTATGTTATCAGCATAATTATGGCGGCGACCTGTACGGGGCAGTGTTAAATTTATCCGGACTGGTAGTGACGCCTAATGCATCCTTAAATTTGGTAGATAACATCGATTATTTGGGCGGCGTAACCAGATTGACTGCCACAAGAGCATTAGTGATGTACTCCAAGAACACTCCAACGGTGGCGCTTTTGACTGTTACCGGAGTGAGTGTTAGCATTGGCGCCGCCTCGCCATTGGGCGCAGCTCAAGGATACTACGGGGATGTGACTGCTTTGAGCCCAGAAAAGGCAATTGCAGCCTGGTATGAAACTTCCGGTGGTGCAGCATATTGGAAAGCCAGAATAGTTAATATTTCAGGCAGCACTATTACCCTGGGAGCGAGTAGCTATACCTTCGATAGCGAGCTTGCAGGTTATCCAAGCAGCCTCAGGATTGTTAAGTTGACAACAACGAAAGTCGCAGTGGCGTATGAACTGAGATATGATGACGGAGGATATGATAAACTTTCCACTCGGATTGTTGTCCTGGATATAAGTGGTGATGTGATTACACCGGCTACGCCAATCGAGATTTTCGCCCTGAGTTTAGGCATACTTAACCCTCCCTATACTGGTTATAAAAACTTATTCCGCTACTCTGAAACCAGCTTTCTGGTTATTTCTGGCCTATTCCCGGTTGTAGTAGGTGGCATAAATTATTATAATCTACAGGCATTGATGTGTACTGTTTCAGGCAGCACGATTACAGCCCATACGCCTATTACGTTTCTGGTAGATCGAGCTATTGAAACCAATCCTTGTTGCGTTCTGTCAGGCAACAAGGCAACAATTCTCTATTCCGATAGCTGGATTCCGACAAAAGTTACAGCCACTCTGACTTCAACTACTGTTGTAGATAATAATGATGATACAACATTTGGTAGCCAGATGGGACATGTAACTATAGATTTGGTATATTAATTGCTGGAGTTAACGTCAATTGGTTACTTTTCGAGATATTAAGCTGGCGCTTCAAGAACGTTTTGAGACCAAGCAAAACAAACAAGAACTAATCCGGGGAGTGGTTACTGATGCCCTGGGCAATCAGAGCGGCGCGGGTAGCATTTGGGCCGACTTTAACACCAAGCGAATTTGGTATATGGCACACGGCGCGGCAACCCCGGCAATGGTTAGATGTACCCGATTGCCAAATCCATACATTGGCTTAAAAATCCTCATCGGTTATACTCTCGGTAGTCGAGAGATCGAGGTATTGTCCGATGATCCATTCGACCGGCTGACTAATCCCAATGGTGCTGATTGGACAACACTGGAAAGTACCGACTTGCAACCCGGGGGACGGGCATTTTTGTGGGTGCAACCCAAGTCATTTGTTCCTCTGGCCACCTGGCCAGTTGCGAATACTCTCAAGGTAAACATTAATCCGGGTGTTTATATATATGCCAGTGTTGAAACAAACTATGTTGGTATCGCAAATTATGATTTGTCAACCTCGCAACCCGCCGGGCCTGATGAGCATTTATTGATTGGATTGTATCTGGATGCTATGGGAACATTGTGTACCATTGATGGAGCTACAGTTGGAACGGATGAGACGCCACCCGATCCAGTATGGCCGGCGGAAATTTTCAAGCTGTCTACGGTCAAGTTAAATAGTATTCAAATTGAATTTGATTTTGTTGATGACATTACTGACCGTAGAGTCTTATGGTCAGTTCCGGGGATAGGCGGGGGTGGGTGGCCTTTTGCTAAAATCTGGACGGTAAGTCAGACAGACCCCGATGCAGATTTTGTCAGCCTTCCTGATGCGATTGCCAGCGCAGAAGTGTCAGGTGGGGACATTATTTTACTTGATGCAGGAATTTATACTTACACTGTTCCTGTGGTAGTTAACAAGGCTCTCGCCATTTACGGTCTTTCTGGAAAGCACGTCATAATTGAGTGCTCCTTAGCCAGTCCCACAGTTCAGGTTACATCAGACAGCGTCTATTTTGGAAATATCGGAGTAATTAATAGTTACGCGTCTGGTATGGCAGTTGGTATTGACTTGACTGCCGATGCTATATATTTGGATAACGTTTATGCAGAATCCTTTCTTTCTGCGAACTCTGTAGCTATAAAACACACTGGCACCGGAACAGTTTATTTATTTCATTGCCACGTAAAAGCGGAAGGTACTTCCGTACGTTGCGGCTTTTACCAAACAGGAGGAATAGCACACATCAGCGCAGGCTACTATTCTGGAGCTACAGCAGCCGTGGCTATCACAGCGGGGGCGGGAACGATAAATCTCCAGCATCCTCATTTCCTATTGGGCACTGTTTATAATGCCGGAGGTGGGTCGATAGTTCGGGGGTGGTATTATGACAGTAGTATGAATTTACGGGTTTACCCTACAATTCCCGATCCAATCGGCCATCTTCATAGCAAACTTGCTGCTGCTTTTAGTGGTGTGCCTGATTCAGCATTATCAGTAGATTCCAGTGGCTACGTCAGTGCGGCAGTCCAGCCGCTCTTCTCAGCTTATCGTTCGGCGTCAGTTCTTAATGTAACAGGTGACGGGACATCTTATACAGTCATTTTTGACGCCAAAAAAATCGACAGAAATGGGAATTATAATGCGGGGACAGGCGTTTTTACTGCGCCAGTGACAGGATATTATTTATTCAAATTTGGCCTACTTTTAAGCGAAATTGGCGTAGCGCATACAACAGTCCGTCAAGTTATTATAACATCTAATCGTGTATACTATGGCGCTTGTAATATAAACCCGTATGCTATTAGCTATGGCGGATATTTCTCGTTCCCGGACGAAGCAATAGCTGATATGGATGCTGGTGATACGGCATATTGTGTTGTCCTTGTCTCCAACGGCGCCAAAACGGTTGACGTTTTTGGGGATGCTACTACCCCCTATAACCGATTTAGTGGTTATTTATTGCCCTAGGGAAAATATTTTATGCAAATTGTAAGAGCAAAAGACTCAATCAAGATCGAATTTATGGAAGTGGAATTAAAAATTCTGGCGAACGATTTGCTCGATCCATTGGAATGGATTGAGATACTCGCCAGGGAGAAATTGGCGAATTGCAAAACTCGCTTACTAAACTACTGGCTGACGAAATTCCAACAAGAAAAATCCGTCGAGAATATCCCGACGGACGAGGCAGTTTTATTGGACTTGATTTTTGGTCAGCCTGATTACAGGAACCGGATGGCAAGAGATGAGCAGGGAAAAAGGCTGACGTAGTTCTGAGCTATTCTTTTTCCTCCACCATTATCACTTTATAAATAACGTCTGGCTTATCTACCTCAATAACTATCATTGTATAGACAGCGGCGCCGTTTTCAAATTTTTCTACGTCGCCAATATTACCGGCTTTCTGTAAGTGACGGAGAAGATCGCCAACCTTCAATTGATAATCTCCAGTTTTTGTAGCTTTGACTCAACCAGCTCAGATAGCCAGTAATTGATGCCATACGTCGCCAGGATGCCAGCGGCTTCCTCAAAGCTATCATAATATATCGTGAACATATCCAGCTTGTAATCGCTCCTGGCCACTTTCCAGCGGCCAGTATCTTCATAAAGTAAGTAAATCATTTTTTATCTTTCTATTTTATTGTTCTCCGCACTTGTGCGGAGATAGCGTTCAAGTGTTTCAGTACTGCACAAGGTCAGCAATACCTGTCGAGAAGCAAGCGGAAGCGGATTAAGAAATCTACCGTTCTGGACGGTGGCATATGTGCCACTGCCCAGGTAGATTTTCCGACCTTCCAGGGCGATGATGATAGCAAGTTTGCCCTGGGCGATGATATTCTCAACTGGAGTGAGACATTTCGTCATTCTGCCCCCGCATCCTTCTCCACCACCTGAGCCTGAGGTTGAGGTTGAAATAAAGACACTATCTGAGCACCCTGATAATCAATCCACCCGCTCTGGCCGTTAGCCCAGATTACAAAAAAACCACCTGGGCCGAGGTCTGTTACTATGCCGGTATCAGATGGGTCTTTGTCCCACATCACGACCGACATCTTCTTCAACAACTGCGTCGCCTCTTCTTTAGTCATTTCGTCCCTTTCCTGTATCTGACAATCAACGTTCTGATATTGATTACCAGATGAACTAAATTGAGAATGAATATTGACCACGTTCGTGTGCTGGCCGACCAGATGAGAAATGTTACATTACTGGTCAACCAAACTGCTGTTGCTACCCGGGCATCGTGCGCATTAATGAATGCGCCGATAATGCTGGTTGAAGCTGCAAACCAATCCATTACGTCTACATCCTCGCTTCTAAGCCATAGGTTGTTCGAGACATTCAAGAATGTCTTGAGTAATTTCATCCACCAAGCCGTTGTATCCATAAACACATCCGTTTATAGATACAACCCACTTCATACCCTGAAGACACTCCGGGTCGGTCTTCTCAACACGTCTCATTTGAACGTCGGGACAGACCTCCAGTTGCCATAAGATGGCACCGGACGGCTTTATCTTGATAATTTGCCAGCCGCACAAAAGCGGAGAGTCTGGTGGAGTCTTGGGTACAGTTAATCGCCTTGAATGACGATAGGCATTGCCATTGAAGGAGTTATTTTTGTACCTGGGATCTGCCATCCCTACCTCACTACGATAAAACAAAATCCAACCGTCGGGCCTGGAACTCATAACCGGTCCACATAAAATTGTGAGCAGTTCCGTTCCGTCCCGACAGTTGGACATTTAATTTTTTGTAACGTTGCTCGATACGATTGATGGCTTCAATCGCATTAGCTGCTTCGATGCCATCAACTGTGTCGATTAAATTTCCTAGATACGAGATTAAGATTTGATAAGTCATAATATTGTTTAGACTTTCTATTTTGTAAACCACCACCCGGTCTGCATCCTATTACCATCTCTCCCACTTTTCGGCAATCTCGTCAACGTTTGCCGAGAAGTAGGAAGGTTTGAATGTTGCCAAGATTTCTGTCGGGTGAATTCTTACGCCATCATAAATGTCGTTGATGACGTATCCCGCCAGGACTACGACTTCCCAGTTGTCGTCGTTTGTCCAGACTGTGTTGCGGAGAAGCTCTGATACATCTTCGCAAGCGCACAATCCGGTGTCATTATCGTCGCCGCCATCCTGGCTGTTGTACTCTTGCATTTCTGCAAGAGTGTAATGTCCGAACTGAAGCCTGAAGAACGTTTTCATAGTTTCAGTATATCACGTTACAGTATACGTTGTAAATAGCGCATTTACACTATTTTCCCTGGTGCATTTGCGCTATCATATTCCAGGATTGGTAGAGCATCAACGTCGATTCCTCGTCGACGCAGAAACGGCTCGACATCCTGGGCAAAATAGACACCACGACGCCCGGTATTACGCCAGTGAAAATACCTGGCTATTTGACTTATCCGGGCTCTGGTAACATCAAGAATGACCTGGAGTTCCTTCGAGGAATAAAACTTTCCTTTGAATGGCATTATTTCCGCCTTTCTTGATTAAATTAACCGCTAACCCCTGCCCCCCACCCGGAAGTGGGGGGCAGTTCGTTAATGATTAATGCTTCGCAATCAAGACCATATTGCCCCGACCAACCAGCCAATCCCAGGACTGCCACACCTGGTTGATGATGGCGTTGATTCTATCAACCTCTGTGTGGGCCGTGTCACCATCGACGCTGACCCTACCATAGCCAGTGGTTACTGTTACATCAATCCCAGGGTAGTACGCCTGGAGCGCACCAGTCAGCAACGTCTCGTATTTGTTGCAGCTGCCCTGCTGATCGTAATTTCCAGCACCCTCAGCCCCGAACATTGACGATTCGTCATCGTCATACTCAACTATGATTGATTGAATTTCCCGTGCCATTCTTTAATCCTCCGTATCTGCTAAGAAAAATTGCCTTCGCTCGACTGTTTTATGCTTTCAGTATACCACGTTTAGTATACGTTGTAAATAGCGCATTTACACTATTTTCTCTGGTGTATTTGCGCTATCATATTCCAGCACCGGTAGAGTGGAAACGTTGATTCCTCGACGCTTTAAAAATGGCTCGACGTCCTGGGCAAAATAGACGCCAGGGCGTCCAGTATTCCGCCAGCGGTGAGGAGGTATTTCACCGACTTCAAATTCGCCTATCTCCCATATTCCTCCCAAGAAAAACTCGAATGAGTTTTTCATATAGATGGCCTCATTTCTGGTTTTGCAGAAATACGCCCGGTTCTGCTCAATCTGGACGGGTTGGCCATTCTCGTCGTAATTCCAGACGAGCTGCGGCGTTGCCTTGATGACACCAGAGACGCGGATCTGCATCTGCGCGAGTGGTGAAGAAATGTGATAGATTTTCATATAATCACTCCTGATCCTCGCTTCGGCTCATAGCGTTGGCCCTCCTTTCCTCGGCGCAATTTTGCGCCAAAGTGGGATTTTTTTGACAGAACTAAAACCGGCTCGTTGTTCTTTTGGAACTCCCGAGAGCCGATTTGCTCGTAACCGCGAACGGTTACAAGATAATGGGCATAACATTTAAACGCGGTTTCGGAAGTCGGATGCGTTTTTGAGACATGCATCCGTAACATAGCATTTGTCAACGTCTTGGAACCAAGACAATGTTGATCTGGTGTGCCACATAGATACTTGTTACTCATTTCTTTATTCCTTTTCGATTACCAGTGCAGTGGATTCTAACCTGATTTTCTTCCCGCCTTGCCCACCCCGGGCCACGCGTGGCCCGGGGTGGGGGATTAATTATTTATTCTTCCATCCAGCCGGTGGCTTCGTAGTCACCAAAAGCTGGCTTGTAGCCATACCGGTCTACGAACTTCTTTACCCGGCTTCCCTGAGACTTCCCCTCTATGACTTTGATGATCTCAAAGTCATACTTCCCGGGGTCGAGCATCTCGTTTTTGTACGGATGCTTCTTGGCTTCTTTCATCGCCTCGGCCTCGGTCGCTTCTATGTAGTTGTTCTCTTTTACCTTTCCGGTTTCCCGGTTTGTTATTCTTATCGTCACTACCTTCATTTTCTTAATCCTTTCTATGCGTTCAGTATATCACGTTACGGTATACAATGTAAATAGCGCATTTACACTATTTTCTCTGGTGTATTTGCGCTATTTCCTGGAGAGACGAAAGAAGTTAATGATAGTGTATTATTCACGCGTCTTTACTAAGTTTGAGTAACTCAAGTTTAGTAAAGCGGGGCAATTTGGTTCTTTTACATAAAAATCGTTATGAACTATTCATAACGACAGTCGTGTTGTAACAGTTGTAGTAATTGTAGTAATTGTAATAGTACGGTTTCTACTCCTGTATTACTAGAAACGAAAAAGGTTGTCAAAGAAATCGCCGATAATGTCGTCTCTCTTTAGCTCATTTAATTTCTTTTTCTTCTGTTCCGGCCGAGGTGGACTACCATATCTGTCATCAATCGGTACATTATATCTATTCAAAACATATTCGGCCCACCGTGCTTGCTTCAATTCTACGCTGAAGAAGAACTCTCCGCCGGTAATCTGTTCACCCCACGTTTTGATGCCATGCCGTCTCATCAAGTTCTCAATATCAAAAACATTTAGGCCGTTGTCAAGAGATTGATCATACGGCACAAAAAACGTCCAGGTGTTAGACTGTAACAAGGTTGGATCGTTAATTACGTCTTCAATGATGCCAATTGTTGGAGTAACCCAGTTAAAAATAGAAAAAAGCTCAAATATTTTCAGGAACATTCCCCGCTACCGTTGTCAAACTGAGGTAAATCATAAATTCTCATTCTGGCATCTCTGATCGGTACTCCATATTTGTTCAAAACGTCTTTGACTTTGCCGTTGTTGTGGCTATTTACAGCACCGTAAACGTGTTCAGCAATCTGACTGACTGTCCAATCCTGCCCGTACAGCCGCAAGATTTTATGCTCGCGGCTGCTCATTCGTGCTTTTGGAATGTCAACCGCCAGGCTGTACAAGGCCGGCTGACAATCGTCTGTGAGCGCAGCAAAACCACGTGGTAGATTGGTCACGGGATAGCGTTCTGCCTCTTGCGGTCTGTAGCCAATCGAGGCGGTTATCACCGCGTCGGCCGGAGAGAAAGTCGCCAGGTAGGGCGGTACGTCAAAATACAGACAGGTCAATTGGTTTTTGAGTGCTGCTCCGACCCTGAGGCCAAAACTGGCCAAGTCCATACCGTGCACTACCAGGTAGACCACAATCAGGCGTGCAGCATAAACCGTCAACAGTTGTCGCATAAACTGTTCAAGCTCTCTGGCGTCAACGATAGCATTTAAGCTTGTGGCATCCTCGATAATGACCGGCAAAGGCGTCATCTCACCAAAACTCTGGCCCTCGCTTGCCAGCTTTTGCCTTGCTTCGGACTCTTGCCTGATTAAGTTGAAACCTTCGACAATTTTCTCCTTTTCCGGCCCAAAGCGCATTACGCCAGTTTTATACTCGCGAGCGTCAAACTTCTGCCCGATGACGATGGGCATAATGTTTTTATCTTGCCAGAATTTAACCAGATGATGAACCATCGTTGTCTTGCCGACTTGTTGATATCCAAAAATAGCATAGGCTTTCCTAACCTGGCTCATTAGCTCGAAAAAGTCAAAACTGTTTGGTAATTGTTTTTGTGATTCTGTCAATAGCGATACCGGCGACTCGTTTCTGGCTTTACCAACCAGGGCAAACCAGGCGGCAGCGGCGGCCGGGTGCGGATCTTGCCATTGGCTATTGTGGTGAGATCCAGGATAAACCGATAGGTTTTCAATTACATTGGTTTTTAGATTCAGGAGATGTATCATACCAAATCCATCTTTATAAGAAACGTACTTTTTTAGCCTGGCGTCATACAAAATTGCCTTGTATTCAGCCTGTTTTATTCTGACTGAAAAATAAATAGCAATCATGCCAGAAATGACAGAAAATCCGGTGATAGTCCAGGCAAAAATAGCCAATGCCTGGACAGGGCCAAATAAATACGTTAAGACAAAAATGGCGACAACTAATGTCGCCAGAGTGCGTTTCATAGAACTATCCGGTTAATTGTCGTACGATTTCATACAGTCCAAGTGTTCAATGAACTTTTTGGCTTCGTTCTTTAAATTGAGAATCTCAGTTATTTCTTCGACTATCCGAGCTTGGGTCTTTTCGCTTTGGTCGATGATAATAGTTCTGATCGCTTCTATAAATGTGCCCTGTTCCTTAATCCGGCATTGCAGGCGATACATTTCTATATGCAGCCTGATTATCTCGTTTGCTATTTTAGCCTTGTCCTTTTGTAGCTCGACATCAACCAGAATCATCCCTGGCAATGCTGCCGCAAATATAACGAACAGAGACCAAATGAGTTCCCAAGCCAGGCTACCATAGCGGAGATACCAAACTAATGTGCCAGTACAGGAGACGACGGATAAAATGCCGACGACTGAAGCCCGATGCCATCTGAAATCATACCTGAAAAAGTACAATAGGCCCCAGCCAAATAACCACGAAAGAATAAAAAACAAGACTGCTACAATTATTAACGGTATATCAAACCAAATCATTTTTTGCTCCCTGTTTGAGAACATCCAAAATGCCGGTGTTATCACCAATTTCCCATAGTTCCGAAAAACTGGTGATAATAGGGATGAAAATTACGTCGTTTGATTGAGACGACTCGTCCAATTTATGGAATTCGCAAATGTCGTCCTCAATAATAATTATGTCAGCGCCAAACTGTTTGATAATCATTGTTCGTTATCATTTCTTGAGCGAAATGGCATCGAATAGTTCGCAAATTCCGTGCTGGAAATTGCCGACGAAAGCTACATCCGCACCTTCTGCAAAAGCAATGCAGATCCAGATATTTTGCATTGCGGTGCTTGTAGCTTGAGCGAAAGCTCGCAGCCGGAATCTGCACTGGCAGCAACATCCGTGAAACTCCGGGTGTTTCCTAAGCCAGCATTCTTCCGTGAACCGCTTTCTCGCGGAGTTCGTCTCCATCACAGCCTCGGCAGCCTTGACCAATGGGCCAATTTTCGCAGTTGTAGTCATTTGCTGTGTGTGTAGGCGCAGTGAGAGCATTGCGAATTTCCTGTACATCCTCATCGGAAATCAGCCACCATTTCATTTGAGCCTCCTAACGGTTGTTTTTAGCGGTGCGTTCCCCAGCGTCCGCTGGAAAACTTTGTTAGGCCGCTTAGTAAATCAATTAAGACCAAGATTGCCAACAATACCCAATAGTGCCAATTATTGTAGTGTATGCCAATGTAACCTAAGAAACCGCCAAGCACCCCATAGAGAACAAGTTTTAGGATTACGATTATCATTTCAAACCTTTCTGCCGCGGTGCGGCCTAACAATTACTGATCTGCAACCTGCATAATAATCTTTGATTATCCAAATAATCCCCATCCAACCGATTTTATAATAATTGCTATAACAGTAGCGGTAAACTCAATGACCTGCCTCAAATCACTGAGCGGATTAATCGGTTGAAACATAACTATCCGGCCAATCAGTATTATCAAGCTGACTAACACTGAAAAACCGGCTATCAGGTGCTGGAGATTTTTGTCACTCAAATCAAAGCTGAAACTAAAGCGGTCAACGGCATCATTTATTACTAGAAGCTGTACCGCTATGCGACTTTGAAAAGTTGTTAAACGATTCGTGCATTTTGCGCGTTTCATATTCTACTCCTGGCAACACATCGATCACTCTTCAAACAATCCCTCGCCAAATTCTATTCTGGCGTCGGGATTTTCTTTGTCCTCGATCACTACTCTGGCCCGGCCATCGAAACGTTCGATGGCCGCCAAGATTTTGTCCATCCAGGGCGGCGTTCTGTCCAGAACGTCCCGCCAGTTCCAGGCTGGGCTATGGACTCTAGCCACTTGTCTGTCTCTTTCTAAAATGTGGCGGATGACATCCGCCTGGCTCTTGAACGTAGGAAACTCTCGGCGGACTGCCTCGAGATGCTTTATTAAATCCTGATCAATGTCGCTATTTAACACCGCTTGAAGTCGTACGTATTGATTATTCAAATTCTATCTCCTATCCAGTAGCTTTCTCAATCGCCCGTATCCGAAACAGGTGTCCCATTGCGGCTCGCTGCTGAGCCACACGTTAGGATGATATTTTTGTAAATCGAGTATTCCCGCACCGCCACCGGTATTGATGAGCGAGTACAACCTACCTCGTTCTTCATCTCTGTAGGTATTACCTAGAAAGTCGATAATACTCCTGTTTAGGTGTTCTTTGACTGTTGACAAATCAACTAAATAGGACTGGTTGTATCTCTCTATTCGTTCGGTCTCGATGATCTCCAACAATTCGTAATCATCAAAATACTCACCGGGAAATTTATCCTGGATAAGTTTGCGTAAAATTGGCAGGAGTGTAAATATACCGATAGCTCTACTGCGTGTGCCGACCTCTACCATATCCAGCCGAGCATTCTTGAGATCGACGTCAATAGTGCCAATCTCCACCGTGTTGCTGCCGGTGTTGACGGAGCCGATGCGGATATTTGGCCGATCCGCAAGCGACTCTTTTAACTTACCGTCGTTATCCAGGATGTGATAGAAGATAGGCCCGAAGGCTTGCGGCGCCTGGAGTACCGATGTAATGCTGATTGTTTGCTTGACGTCATTTCGGATTATAGAATGACTACCAAGTAACGAGTTCTTGAACCGCTCGCGGAATTCTTTACCACGAGCAAAATCACGGTAAGGTAAACCGGTAGTCAACCGCACTGTTACTTCTCGTGTGGCAGGAGAAATGCATTTGCTGATACCTAATAACATTCCTGCCAGGTATTGATCTGAAAAAACCCATTCGTGACTTTGAGAATGGCTGGCCAGAGACGATTGGTTTTTTGCTGTTTGGCCAAAGCTCCAGCTGCCGTGTCCAGCCACAGAAATCGAGTACTGAGAATTGGCCGAAACAAGGTCAAATTCACTCTCTTGTATTTCGCCAGCCAGTGAGGAAAATTTCACCATTTTTTGGTTGGCATAAGTTTTGCAAAAACCAAAGCCGAAATCGTTCGATACGTCCATTTATGCCTTTTTTTCTGAAATCTTACGCCCGCGGCGCAAAGACTTCTTTATTATTTTAGCTCGTTGCATTGATTCCTGAAACTCATTCAATACAACCTCAGCGTCTTTGGTCATCGAGGTGCCGCGGCCATAGTCCATAAGCCTTGGCGACAAAACGAATAATGAACCGAATTGCTGCCGACTTGTTCAAGTGCTCGACTTCCATTATTTTTCGGAGCATTTGCTCCTCAATTGGCTTAAGTCTCGAAAATGCCAAATTACTTGTAGTTTTCTTTTTCATAAGATGTATTTTATCACGTCAAAAAGAGTTTGTCAAGTGTTTGACAATCTTTTTGGTTTCTGATATAATGAATACGTTATAAAATCATAGTCAATAAGAAAGGATTGAAATGATGAATGATTATGTCCAGACGGATGAAGTGATAGAAAATGCTCTTGTACCCAACCACAATTTATCTCAAGACGTTTTTAATAACATTGCTCAGAGGCCGGTGACAGATGAGCAAGCTGTCATTCTGCTTGGTAAAACGAACCCAGATGACCTGGATATATTACCCACCGGCGAAATTTACCTGACACAATCAAAGTACCGCCAGCGGCTTAATCAGGCCTTTGGGCCTGCCGGGTGGGCAATGCGCCCGCTTTCTCCTCCCTACATCAAGGACGACCTGGCGATGCAGGAATGGGCCCTATATGCCACTGGCGGGCAATTCATCGCTTATGCTGTTGGCGGGGCAAAATATCAGGAAAGCAACCAGCGGATGAAATGGGACGACACCCTGGAAACTGTAAAATCCAATGCCCTGATGCGCTTATGCAAAGATCTGGGCATTGCCTCTGAATGTTGGGACAAACGTTTTGCGGCTAAGTTCAAGGCCAAATACTGTGTCAAGGTTTGGGTGGAAAAGAAAAACCGTCCGCAGTGGAGGCGGTTGGATGCTGAGCCGTTTTATCAAGAAACGAGAATTGCTCAATCAGAACAACCAAAGCCAGAGCAGGCAACCGTATCTGAGCCAAAGCCCCAACCTGCCCAGGCTACCGATAAACCTTATAAGTTTCCAAATATTGCCAGTAAGGAGTTCTACGATAGAGTCCAACTAGCAACAGACAACTATTACAAAAATCCCTGGCACTTATTAAAGGTCTTGGGCGGAACGTGGTTCAACTTTGCCAACCAAGATTTATATGATGAGAAAATGGATTTGGCAGTAAGTCACGCCAGAGAAAAAACGGTTGTAATCGCGGAAGAACAGGCCAAACAAGATGTACAAACTGGATGAAAACCATAAGCAGATTGTCGAGGCATTCGAGGAATTAGGTTGCCTGGTTATTGACAATGCCAAAGTTGAGCGAAAGGAGGCAGGCCAACTCGACATCTGGGTTGGCCTGCAAAACCCATACAGCCCGATGGGTTTTTGGATTTGGGTAGAAATCAAAACAGATGTGGGCGAATTGACGAAGGCACAAGAAACGTCCGTCATCCAGTGCACCGAGATGGGCTTGCCTGTCGAGGTAGTGCGAAATATGGCAGATGTCGAGAATGTCTACTATCGTTGGCTGGCTATAATGCAATCACGTGGCGCGAATCGTTGCCCGGAGTGTGGTAAAATTATCCCGATGGATGATACTTGCTGTGTCGAGTGCATCCCGTTTTAGGAGAATAGGATTAAATACAATGGAAGTCAGAAATCGTTTTACAAATAGCGTAATAGGTGAGTTTGATATTTCGCCTGGGGCGGACCTCAGCGGGGCGATCCTCAGCAGGACGGACCTCAGCGAGGCAAACCTCAGCGGGGCGAACCTCAACAGGGCGGACCTCAGCGGGGCGGACTTCAGCGAGGCGAACCTCAGCAGGGCGTACCTCAGCAGGGCGGACCTCAGCGGGACGAACCTCAGCGGGGCGTACCTCAGCAGGGCGAAACTCAGCAGGGCGGACCTCAGCGGGGCGGACCTCAGCGAGGCGAACCTCAGCGGGGCGTACCTCAGCAGGGCGGACCTCAGCGAGGCAAA
>Ga0209323_10000316_pt1 | contig 30999 bp, 35 predicted proteins | sample Rifsed19ft2_FD_184014 | JGI IMG/M metagenome (GOLD analysis project Ga0209323, IMG submission 184014) | Soil microbial communities from Rifle, Colorado, USA - sediment 19ft 2 (version 2) | ecosystem: Environmental > Terrestrial > Deep subsurface > Rock core/Sediment | place: Rifle, Colorado...
TGAACTTCGTCGCGTGGCTGACAGGGGTTCTGGTTTCACTTTCAGTTGGTTTTGCAATGATTGATGGAACCTTGAGCCTTCCAACGTGGCTTGGCGGGGATGTTCTAGCAATGATTGTAGGCTGGGTAGTTGTCATAACAACTTTAATCAGCGCTATACTGGCAGTATTGCGGCAGTAGATTTTTTGTTTTTATTTATTAGATTATTTTTTAATTTATAAGAATTAGTTAGAAATATTTATATAAGATTAATCAATAATAAATCATATGGGAATAATTGAGTATCATGAGGGGTGTAATGTAAGACCTGAAGGGTGTTTTGGTCCTTGGGATAATTTTTATACGATTTTTGGTTCGGAATTGAGATTCTTAACCTGGCATATAGGTATTTCAATTATTCTCGGATTAATTCTATTTGGAATATTATTCTTCTTGAAGAAAAAATGGAAGCTAAAACTGCCAATTTATTTATCGGCGATTATATCAGTAATTGTAGCAATTTTATTTTTCTTTATATTTGCATTTCTTTTTGGAATAAGAGTACAATATTAGTGGCAAAATTTACTTAACAGGCTTCATATCCTGCCATGCCAAGTCAAAAAATTGCTCGAGGGCCTGCGCAAAGAACTCTGTGTTTATCCAGACGCCCACGTCATAATTCGGATGGAATTTTTCATCATCCAGGAGCATGAACATCATCTGATTTCCGTCAACAATTGTCATCCTTGCCTTAAAATTCTCAAGGTTCCTGACCTCTGCAACTTTCCTAAGTTCCTTCGCAACTTTTATGTTATTTTTTGTTATCGGTGCCGCAATCCTTATCTTAACGCCGCGTTTTTTGCATTTTTCAAAGCTCGGCATCAAAGCCTCAACTTTCCTGTTCAGGCCTTCTTCTGTCGTCACTATGGTGACTGCCTTTTCCGCATCCCTCACCATCATATCCAGATGATTGTAGAGGTTCTGCCTGCCTTTGATGCTTCCAGACAAATCAGATGGCTCGACAAATTTAATCCCTTTCGTGAAAAGGACATTCAGCTCGTCGAGCACCTCATCGCCCTTCAGGGTCTCGAGTCTTCTTGTTTTTTCCTTTGCATCTACCATCAGATTTTTCTTAACACGCTCAACAACTTCCCCCGGCTTTAAAGCCACAAACTTTATCGGTTTTCCGAGCTTCATTATTATAAATCCTTTTTTTTCAAGGCTTTCAAGAATATCATAGGTTCTTGATCTTGGCACATCGGAAATGCTGCTCAATTCTCCAGCCGTCGAAGTTCCCCTGGAAAGAAGAGCGGTCCAGACCTTCACCTCATACAGATTCAGGTCAAAAATCTTTCTTAACCTGCCTAAAAATTCTTCTTTTACTATCATTTTGTTATCTTTGAATACCAGACCGATTTTTAAATATTGTTATGATAAAAGAGTAACCCTTATGAACTCACCTATCAGTAACAATTACTTCTGGAAATCACCTGTCAGTAACGATTACGGCTATCTCTCCTCTTTTATCTTTTACTGAAAAGGTGGTTTTGTTTTTAAATCTTTCTTTAATTTTTGTTTTGCCTTCGATAATGATTTCAATTTTTTTTGAATTTGTTCTTTCTTTTATGAAATCTTTCTGTGGTTCCAGAATGTTTCTAAAATCTTTGTCGGTGATTATGAACAGCTCTATCCGGTTCTTCTTCTGCAATCCGAGTCTTTTCCTGAAATCCTGAATCTGCCTGGAGAGCTCGCGTGCATAGCCCTCTGCCTCCAGTTCAGGGGTAATTTCTTTTTCCAGCTCTATGTCGAGTTCTATTCCTTTTGAAGCAGGAGATTCCCATTTTACATTTTTGACATTCAATTGATTCTTTATTATTTCTTCAAAAAGATCATAATTATCTATTCCTTTAACAAATATGGTAATTTTTTGTAATGGCCACCTTAAACCAATTTTATTCTTATCTCTTTCCGCCAAACCCATCTCTATTATCTTAAGAGTATTTTCCATTCTCTTTTCTAAAAGTTTATCAATTTTTCTCTTGTCTGCTTTTGGCCAGGAAGAGAGATGAACACTTTCTTCCCTGACAATTTTCCTCTTTCTTAAATCCTGCCAGGCATGTTCTGTTATAAATGGACAAACAGGTGCAAGAAGTCCGAGGAGACTTACATAAACCTCTTTAACAACAAACTTCGCTTCTTTGTCTTCTGCAGACAAGCGGTCTCTCACAAACTGTATATATCCCCTGCTAAAATCATTCAGCCAGAAATTTTTCAATTCTCTTGTACCAATATGCGGATGAAGATTTTCCAGTTCTTCAGTCACTTTCTTGACAAGCGAGTTTAATCTTGAGATTATCCATCTGTCTTCTGCTCTTTTTATTTTTGTTGCTTTTGAATTTTCCACAAGATTTCTTAAATTATAAAAGATGTTCAGGTTATTTCTTGGCTCTGCTGCGACGTGGAATCCAAACCTCATTTCCTGGCTTGGATCCTGAATACAATAGAGCAGCCTCATGGGATCTGCACCAATTTTCTCAGCAGCCTCGTCAAATGGTATGGCATTTCCTTTGCTTTTGTGCATTTCCTCACCTTTTTCATCTTTTAAGGTTTCATATCCGAAAAGAGATTTGAATGGCGCTTTTCCTGTTATAGCGACGCTTGCCCACATCAAGGCATTAAACCATCCTCTTGATTGCCCCGGCATGCTTTCAGATATCAGGTCAGTGGGAAACCATTTTTTCCAGTGTTTCCTGTCTGTTAAGTAATCGAGAGTTGAAAAAGGGACAATACCTGCATCAAGCCATGCATCTCCCACGTCAGGAATTCTTCTTACTTCTGCCCCGCATTTCTTGCACTTTATCTTTATCTCATCTATCCATGGCCGGTGTATTTCCTTAAGATTGTCAACTTTCTTTTTGTCAATTGCTCTTTCTCTTAATTCTTTCAAGCTTCCAGCAACAAAGACCTCCCCACATTCACATTCCCATATTGGCAATGGCAATCCCCAATACCTTTCTCTTGAAATAAGCCAGTCGCCCATGTTCTTGAACCATTCTTCCTGCCTTATTTTTCCGTATTCCGGATACCATCTGACTTTTCTGTTTTCCGCAATCATTTTTTTCTTTATCTCGCTGCATTTTATATACCATTCATCGACTAATCTAAAGACAAGCTCCTCGCCACAACGCCAGCAGTGGGGATACCTGTGCTTGTAAAGAACGATTTTGTATGCAGAACCCATCTTTTCAAAATCATTCAGAACTTCCTTGTTGACTTCTGAATATTTTTTCCCAGAGAAAAGCCCAAACCCTTCAGAATAAACCCCTGCTTCATCAAGAGGAGAAATCACATTTAGATGCAGTTTTTTTCCAAGTTCATGATCTTCTGTTCCGCATCCAGGAGCAATATGAACAATCCCTGTCCCTTCCTCTTCCGAAGCCAACGGCCAAAGAACAACCTCATGCTGGGATTTTAATTGGCTGTTGAAGTTATTATAAGGCATGACATATTTCATTCCTTCAAGCGAAGCCCCTTTTTTCTTATCGACAATCTTGTACTTCCCATTTAATTCACCGAGCCTTTTTTCAGCAATCCAGTAATGTTTTCCCTCTTGTTCTGCCTTCGCATACATTACATCTTTGTTTACCGCAATTGCGACATTTGCCGGAACTGTCCAGGGCGTTGTTGTGAATATCAAGAAGTATTCATTCTTTTTTCCCTTAACAGGGAATTTCATGAATAATCCAGGATGAGTCACTTCCTTGTAGCCTTCTGTGACAATATCATGCTTTGAACTTGCGGTTCCGCACCTCCAGCACCATGGAACAGAATCTTTTCCTTTGTATAACCATCCTTTATCGTGATAAGTCTTAATCAAAAACCAATTATGAAGATTATTTTCATCAGACATCGTATAATAAGAATTTTCCCAATCCATCCACTGCCCAAGCCTTATTGACTGCTGGGTCTGGACTTTAGAAAATTTCTCAACCCTTTTTCTGCAGGCATTCACGAAATTTAATATTCCGAATTTTTCAATGTCTTTCTTGTCCTTCAAGCCGAGGTCTTTTTCTTCTTCTCTTTCAATCCACAATCCCTGGCAGTCAAAACCATTTTGATATCTCAGCTCATAGCCGTTCATAGCTTTGAATCTATGGAAAAGATCCTTGTAAGTCCTCCCCCATGCATGATGAACTCCCATAGGGTTATTTGCAGTAATTGGCCCGTCAATGAAACTCCATTTTTTACCGCCTTTGTTTTTCTTCCTTAGTTTTTCAAATATCTTTTTATCATCCCAGAAGCTCAGGGTTTCTCCTTCAATCTTCTTGAAATCATACATTTTAATCCTTAGTGTCCTATATTTTTAAATTAATTTATTTTTTCCACTCGACAATGTCCCCTGCATCCAATTCAACCCTGTCTGCTTTTCTGAGCCCCGCAATCTGGCTCCTTGTCAATATGGGGAAGTGCTTTATTTTTTCCAGATAGTCTGGAATATACCATATATCCTCCTCAGAGGCCATCCAGTTGAAATGGTCAAACCTTGATAAATCAACAGGTGCAGAATAAGACCTCAAGTTTTTCTTACCGTCATCGTCGAAATATTCGTGGAAAAAACTCATGACGAGCTCCCTTATGCTCTTGTATACCGGCTCCCTGTATCTGAGAACAGGGTGATTCGTCTTTCCTATAGCCCCCCATTTCCCGTCCTTTTTGAATACGCAGATTACATGATCAAAATCTTTCTTCGTTGCTGTCATGTCAACCACGAGAGGCTTTTCTCCATGCACTCTCAAGGCAGCTGCGGCTAACATTGCCCCCTCTATGCAATGTGCCTTCCGATTTTTTAATACCATCCTCGGAGACATGCAGGTATCTCCTTTTTCCTCAAAATTTATGGGAATTCTGTTCAGGAAGTCCTGAATTTTCCCAGGAGTATTCAGGCCTTTGAGAATCTTTATTTCTCTTTTATTTAGACCCAACATGATAATATATGGGGAAATCAATTCTTAAAATTTTCCAGAAATTCTTTTTCGAGGAAATGGAGCTCGCTTGGAATTACCATGCAGAAAGGAGCTTTAACTTTTAAGGACCTTAATTTTATGATGCTACCATAATAAATCTTGCTTTCCTCTGTTCCCAATTTTGAGCATATAATAATTTTCTCTAATTTGATATTGTTTTTAGCGCAATCACCATCTAACCTTTTTAAAACATCCTGGAATTCAAGGCCTATGTCAATCAAAATTAAAGTATGTGCCTTAATTTCTAAATTTGCTTTGACTATTTCCATGTAACTGCCTGCCTCAAAGCCAGGCATGCTTGTCGTCTTTCCGAATTTGTAAAGCTGAAGTCCTGTCTCTGCAATAGCATCAAAAACCGAGGCGTTATGTAGGATTCTTGTCTTGATTTTCCTTTTTTTGGCTTCCTGAATTATTGAAATATGTGTCGTGGCCGTTAAGGGGCTTCCGTAAATCAGCAAAGCAACATCAGTTTTTTTAGCCTCGTCCAAAAATTTTAAGCCCTCTACAAATTCTCTATCAGCAATGGTTATTTTTTTTCCTATCGACCTTTCCATTTCATTAATGGAATAAGGCAATTCTGCTGTATAATTTTCAAGATAAATCTTCTTGCATCTCTTAGCAATTTCAAGCCCTTTCTTTGAAATGCTGTCATCGCTCAATCCCAGGCCTATCAGATACAACATTTTATTTTTTCCTCCTCAAACTCCTGCTTGTGACTATGGCGATGAATGCAAAACTGAAAAGCAAAACATCATTTCCTGCTATCAGCCCAATTAAAACTCCTACCATACTTAAAAGAACAATGAGCTTGAACCATCTCTGACCCTGCCCTGATTCATCTTTCGTGGCTTTTGCGAGCCGGTTTCCTATCGGAATTCCGAAGACAAGAACAAGAATTGCTATAACCAGCTTGATAAGTTCTATCATAGAAATATTAATAATAGGTTGATTAATAAATTATTCGGGTTAAAATATTTAAAAATCCATACCATTTAATATTATGTCACAATATCAAAAGTTCCTCATCGTGGCTTCAAAGCTGGACAAGGCAGGAATAAACATTACAACGCAGCTGAGCCAGTTCGGAGAATTCAAGTTTTATCTCGTCGACAAGGAAATCATCTATACGGAAAATCTTGACCTGGAAAAAATAAATTCCTATGATTTTGTGATATTTGCCTCAAAACACAAGTCAGAAAGCAGGGAGAAGACGCTTTCTGTGCATGCCCCAGGAAACTGGAGACTTGCAGAATTAGGGGGGGAAAAGAACCGAGTTTGCAGGTCTTCTGCCCTGTTCATGAAGCATATTTTTGAAAAACTGAATGAAAATGCGGAAAAACATTATCTAAAGGATTACAAAGTCACTCTTGAAGCAACGCACCACGGCCCCCTGATTGAAAAGCCCTGCATTTTTATTGAGATAGGCTCAACAGAGACAGAATGGACAAACAGCAGGACTGGTTTCGTTGTGGCAAAAACAATTTCAGAAGCAATTTCTGACTTCAAGGAAAATCCGTATAATGAGGTAGCTATTGCGATTGGCGGCCCTCATTACTGCCCGAGCTTCAATAGAATCCAAGGAAAATCAAACGTGGCAATTTCTCATGTAATCCCGCAATATGCATTTCCCCTGACAGAAGAAATGATTTCAGAGGCAGTTAAGAAAACAGAGGAAGAACTGGATTTTGTTCTTTTGGACTGGAAAGGACTTGGAAATTCTGAGCAAAGGCAGCGTGTGATTTCTATCTTAGACAGGCTTTATCTAAATTACAGGAAAACGAGTGATATCAGCAAATAAGAAATTATTTCTTCCAAGCTAAAATTCCCAAAACAACGAGATTGACAAAAGGAACAATCAGAAGAAGGCTTATCCAGCCTGGGAATTTGATTCTTTCAGCAACAAGCCAGAAAAGCCAGATGCCGACTGCGGCAACAAACAATCCTCCGAAAGGAAGGAAACCGAGTAAAAGAGCCCATGTCCAATGCCCGCTCTTTTTAGCCATCTGGGTCAAAAGATAAAAATTTGCAATAGGTATAAATGCAAACCATTCATTCTTTGTTCCTGTTTTTTTAGCAATTCTCATCAAAGCCAGAGCCACATAAACATATAGAATTACAATTATCAGAAGAAATATAAAAAAAAATCCCGCAAGTAAATTAGCCTGGAAAAAATCAGGCCTGTTCAAGACATCCCATTGCAAAAACATGATATAATGGGGAAAAAGCGGTTTATAAAACTTATTTATGAAAAAATTCCACAAGTTATAATTGACATAATCCGACTAATTAATTTTTAACCATTATAAACTTAAATCCATATCAACATAACCTTATTAAATCTGTTTTGCTTAAATAAAAAATGGACAAAAAACTGAGCAAAAAAATATCGGCACTGGATCCGAGGTTCAGGAAAAAGATAGAGGATCTTTTCAGCGCCATGACCGAGTCTGTTTCCCTGCTGTATGATGCGGCAACTCATGATGAAAAAACAGGGCTTTACAACAACAAGTTTTTTGAAAGCATTCTTGAAATGGAAATGGAAAAAGCCAAAAGAGGTCAAGAAAAACTTTGCTTGTTTATAATCGATATAGATTTCTTCAAAAAAATAAATGACATCCACGGGCACATAAAAGCAGACGAATTCCTGAAAAGACTTGCAGATGTTCTCAAAAAACAGCTGAGAAAATCAGACGTTGCGGCAAGATTCGGCGGCGAGGAGTTTTTCATAATACTTCCCCAGACAAAACTGCAAAAGGCAAAAGCGCTAACAGCAAGAATAAGAGATGCAATCAAGTCAGACAAGATACTCGGAAAGCACAATATCACAGTCTCTGGAGGATTAACCTCTTACAAAGAAAAAGACACAAAGAAATCTTTCATGGAAAGGGCAGACAAGGCTCTCTACGATGCAAAACACGCTGGAAGGGACAGATTTGTGGCTATTGCCTGAGTGAATTAATTTATCACTTTCCCGTTTTCATAAACCAGCATCTTTCTTTTTCTCAGTTCCTTGAAAAATGGCTCTGAAGGAACTATGAATTCCGGAGAATAGCTTCCTTGCTCGTTTATCGTTTTTTTGAATATCATCTGTGCAATTATGCTCGCAGGCATCCCTGTGTCAATGTTGCAGCCTGCGTCTTCCCAGCCTTTTAATGGAGGTACAATGCATTCCATGAGTATTTCTCTTTTTTTTCCGTTATGTTTTCCTTTTATCAAAACCCACAGATTTTCTGTCTCTGTATACCCTTTTGGATATTCAAGCCTCTTCAAAACCTCTGTAAGAAATTCATCAGGCTTTATCTTTTTCCCTTCAAAATCAACAGGTTCTTTGCTGGCGAATCCAAGCTCAATCAAACTTAATATGGTTCTCATCGAATGCTCCGGGAAACCCGCATAAAATTCGCAGTTCTGTATCCCTTTTTTCTCGCAAAACCTATGGAAAGTGTAGGTCTCAGGATGATGCCCGACCTTGAATTCTTTTTCCCTTCCTATTGCCCTGTGATAAGTCTTGACTACAGAATTCATTGGCTTAACTATTCTTGTCTTATGGTGGTGAAGATAGCGCGCATACATGGTGAATTCCTGGAGAATACTCTCCATCGAAAAAGGAACCACAAATTTTTTCATATTAGAATCCCATGCAAAACCAACTTCAACTGTATCGATTTTATCAAACTTTTCATCTGCATAACGAAGCATGACATTACCAATGCCGGGAACAGAGCCGCAGCCGGTGATGTGTATGATTCCATTTTTCTTGAGAATCTTATGCATTCCGAGCTGTTTTCTCGTCATAGGAATGTCTGAGCCAAGGTCGAGAGAATTTACTCCAGCTTTTATGCACTCTTTAAGGCAGTTCAGGTTCCAGTCCCCTTCTGCACAATTCACGACAACTTTTGCACCTGATTTTTTTATGACTTTTACAGCGTTTTTCATATCCCTCAAATCCAGATAAGCAAAAGAAGTTTTTTTTCCGTATTTTCCCAGCAAATGCTCTATTCTGTTTTTATCTCTCCCACACATGAAAACAGAGTATCCACTTTCAATCAAATCTCGAGTTACAATTTTTCCCTGCATCCCCGTGGCCCCAACAACACAAAAATCAAATTTCATTTTATATGTGGATATGCTTAAAATTATTATTTTTAGTAGTGCTTAATGTTGGATTATATGGATCAATCTTCATTTTTCCGCCATCTTCTTTCTTGAAAACAAATTCCTGGACCCTCATGTTGTCAAAAACATAATCCTTGTAGTTTGTATTGAACAAATCCTCTGTGAAATAAACTCCCTTTTTTAATCTATTTTTGTTAAATAAAAGAGTGAATAAAGCGGCAAATACTCCTATAACTACCTGATAATAAGTGGCGTTTGTCCTTATCATTGAAGCATTATTTATGCTATTAAAATAATACACTTTTCTGTCTCCATAATTAAGAATCACGCCTATGCTATCGGAGCCTTCTAGAGGAATATCTATGTTTTTTATTACCATAAAATCTTCCTCTAAAATCCTGTTTTTTCTCCTGTTCATTTTTAACAAAGCTTCCATGGTATCATCGTTAACTGAATAAATAAATTTTGACGGAATATCATACTTATAGGACAAGGTAAGATTCTCTTCATGCAGCACCGTGAATCCTTTTGGATACTTATCAAGCTTCACAATCGGGCTTAAAATTGGTCGCATATCTTGGCGATGGCTTATTGCATTTGGGGTTATCGGCTTTATCTTTTTTCTGCCTAACGCAACCCCAGAGGGGTCCCTTACATTTTCAACGAGGAATTCATGGGGGGACCATGTTATTGCAAGCTGTTTTGTTTTGAATGGGGTCTGGATTTTTGAAGTATCATATTCAAAATGAACTATTTCTTTCGGAATTCCGAATTTTGAAATACCATATCTAACCCACATGTTTACTATTCCTGGATTCATTCCCGCACAAAGAATATGCACAGCATTGTTTAACTCTTTTTTTCTCCGGTATACATCAAAAATTAAGTCAGATACAACTTTATCATCTGAATTCATAGAGGTATTTATATAACTCACTTCCAACTCATCTGCTGCCTCAAGAAGAGGGATAGAATCAAGGTCTGTCAGATCCAAAACAATATCTACCCTATATTTTTTAAGTATTTTTTGAAATTCTTTTTTTTCATAAGGGTCAAGTTTTTTTTCAATATAGATATAATCTAATTTTTCATGCTCCAAGTGATTATTATTTTTGATTCTGTTTTTTCTGGATAAAAGTATAAGTTTGTTAAAAAAATCCCTGTGGTGGACCAGATACTGAAGAAAAACCTGGGCAACGCCGCCGGAAGCTCCAAGAACTAACAAATTTGGCTTTTTCATCTTTCCTCTTTTTTTTCTGTTAAATTAAGCAGAATCCAATTTAAAAATCTGTCTTTAAATTTTTATTAAACCCTTTTTATAACTTCTCAAACCCCTTAAATCTTTATCAAAAGTCCTGTAATCATCAGTAATTTTTTCCCCTTTTTTGATATCTTTTATGGCTTTTGTTATAACCTCATCCTCATCAGGATAATACTCGCTCAATGAGTTAGGATTGTCCGAATTATTAAAATATTTTCCATTATCACTAGAAAAACAGTATTTCCCGCTCTTTTTACTAAGCCACGCGTATTTATCTATGTATTCTCTGACCTGCTTTGGAAATTTGTTAATTTGCTTCTTAGTGAATTTTAAATCAAAATCAGGCGTAAACTTCCATATTACTGTCCCTTTTTTAATAAACTGATCTGCGAAAAGTCCAATCCCATGAATTTTGCTTGAGCCTATTTTTGTTTTTACCAGCATCATTTTTCCAAAAAACGCCTCAGGCAGGAATCGAACCTGCGAACCCCGAAGGGCATGGATTAGCAATCCATTGCAATACCACTATGCGACTGAGGCATATTTCTATACTATATTGCAAACTTATAAGTTTTTTGTAGGAATAAATAGCGGGAGTGGGATTTGAACCGCACGATCTCAGGGTTATGGGCCCTGCGAGGACTCCAGGCTCCTCTATCCCGCTAATAATCACTGTGCTGGTTAACTTTTAAAGGTTTCTGGTATATTATCAAGCCTCTAAATTTTTTTAAAGAATACCTCTATTTTTGTCCGTGGAAAAGAGATTGAGGTTTATCAGAAGCCCAAATCCTTTTGCAGGGCTTGATGATTATCTTATTGCCGAGGAATTAAGGGTTAACAACAGACAAATTGAATATCCTCTTCAGTTAAGTTTTGATGGTTTTGGATCAAGCTTTCCTGATCAAGGTATGAAGAAAAAATCAGGCTATTATTTTGAACTTCTTATGCAAGGTATTTATGGCGGAAGATTAAAAGGATTATACCAATTATTGAATAATCCACACGCGCCGCTTGATGTACTTCTTAGTTGTAATGCAGTAACCAGTGAACCGGATTTGGTGATTGATAAGAAATCCTGCTTAAGGGAATCAAAATCGGTTTCCCCAGGGGGAGGTTTAAAAATAGAAGACGAGCAAATGGCAAAATATCTGTGTTTACAATTAAATGAATATTTTCAAAATCCACCCAAAATAATTTTTGAAATCTTTAGACATGGTGTAAGAAAATTAGTAAAGAATTTTAAACAGAAACCTCTGGAAGAACTTGTCAGTGCTTTATCAAATCCAAGGTTTCTATTATCTATTCCTTTAAGTATCATACTTGAAATACATAGGGTGGGTGAGAATCATTCCTCAGAATATACTTATAGATATGAAGATAATGGCGGTAAATATGATTCATATTCCCAATTACTATCTTCCGGATTAAATGCGATACTTGCATACCCTAAAGAGGCTCTTTCTAGGTTTGGTTTAAATCCTAACAATTATAATATTTGGAAATTAAAATTTCCCGAAGGGGTAACAATGAATGGTAAAAACATCACGCCATTTCCCGTTCTTCTTATAAGAGATAAGAACCATGGAGAATGGTTTGATAACTTTAGAGAAAAGGGTCCGGAATTTCATCCGCGTCTTTTTGAAAGAAAATCACAAATTGAAAAAAGAGAAAAAAAATTAAAAAAAATTCTGGATATAAAGTTTCCAGGTAATCTATTTGGCCAAATATAAAGTTTTAAAAACAAAAAAATGTTTTTTCTTTCATGGAGGAAAAACTCATTCTTGGGATTGACGATGCAGGCAGGGGCCCAGTTATAGGCCCCATGGTTCTTGCAGGCTGCCTTATAACAGAGGAAACAGAAAAAGAGCTGAAAAGGCTTGGCGTGAAGGACAGCAAGCAGCTCACAAAAAAAAGGCGGGCTTTTCTGGAGGCGGTCATCAGGGAAAAAGCAGAAGCATTCGCGATTCAGGTGAAATATCCTTTAGAAATTGACGGGAAAGATCATTCAGGAATAAATCTGAATGACTTGGAAGCGCAGATGGCTGCTAAGATTATCAATGAAATAAACGTGCCCTCAAACGCCAGTGGCACGAAAATAAAAGTAGTGATAGACTGCCCATCTACAAACAGGGTTAAATGGAGAGACACTGTGCAAACCAAGATAGAAAACCTTTCTAACCTGGAAGTGCTCTGCGAGCATAAGGCAGATGTAAACCATGTCGCTGTCTCCGCCGCATCCATACTGGCAAAAGAAGAAAGGGAGAGGGAAATGGATATCTTAAGAAAGAAATACGGGGACCACATTGGCTCGGGATATTCTTCAGACCCAAGAACGACAAAATTCCTGCAAAAGAACATAAAGAAACTCGAGCACAGGGGAATCTTCAGGAAGAGCTGGAAAACCTGGAAAAGGGCGATTCACGATTTAGCCCAGAAAAAGCTGTTCTGAAGAAAACTTTTTCTAAATAACCTTAAAAAATAAAAAAAGGAAAGATTAATAAACATGAATTTACCAGAAAAGGTTATGGGACCAGAACCGACGAGCCCTCTAGATAAGACAGAAAATATTGATCTTCATAAACTTAGAGAACTGCGTGAAGAAGCAAGAAGACAAAGAGAATTGGAGGTTAGAGTCAATTTTGACAATTTTATAAAATCCGAGAAGGCTAAAGTAAGAGCACTTATCCCTCTTCTGTCAGGGAAGCTCGAAGAAGCAGCAAGAAAAGATCATTCTAATTGTGAACTTCTAGTCGCGTCTGTTGAAAAAGATATAACAAAAGAAGAGTTAATGAAGCACCCTGCATATGGCGAATTAATCAGGTATCTAGAAACGCAAGGATTGACTCATGTGCATACTGGTTTTTACAGACCAGAGAATGGCGGAGTTAGGCTCTACGTTACTTTGCCATAAAATCACATCTTGTTATTACATTGTAGCATGAAATGAGATATTTAACCATCTAAAAAAACTCCCGAATTCTTTAAAAATAACCTTTGGCTATTTTTTCTATGTACATAAAGAGGCTGATAATGCACGGCTTCAAAAGCTTTCCAAGGAAGACGGAAATACCATTCACCCCCGGAATAAATGTGTTTCTCGGACCAAACGGTTCAGGCAAAAGCAACATATCAGATGCCATCTGCTTTGTTCTTGGAAGGATGAGCATGAAATCTCTGAGGGCAGCGAGGGCAGGCAACCTGATTTTTCTCGGAGGAGAAAATATTGCCCCTGCGAAAGAAGCATCTGTAGAGATAGTCTTTGACAATTCCAAGAAAATTTTCTCGGTTGATAAGCCGGAGATTACGGTAAAAAGAATAGTGAGAAGAAGCGGGCAGAGCATTTACAAGATTAATAACGAAACAAAAACAAGGCAGGAAGTCCTCTCTCTGCTTGCGCAGGCCGGAGTGGATCCCCAGGGGTTCAACATAATCCTTCAGGGCGAGATTCAGAATTTCGTAAGGATGCAGGCAGAGGAAAGGCGCACGATTCTGGAGGAAGTTTCCGGAATCTCTGTATACGAATCCAGAAAAGAAAAATCCCTGCACGAACTTGAGAAGACAGAAGAAAAATTAAAGGAGGTTCATTCGATTCTCAGGGAAAGGACCGCTTACCTGAATAACCTGGAAAAAGAGAGGCAGCAGGCTCTGAGATACAAAAAACTTGAAGCGGAAATAAAAAGGCTGAAAGCCAGCATAATAAACCTTGGCCTCCAAAAAAAGAAAAAAGAGGCAGAAGCACTGAATTTGAATATAGAAGGAAAAAATAAGGAAATTGGCGGAGTAAAAAAAATCATTCTTGGCCTTGAGACAGAAATAAAGAATGCAGAGGCCGGGATTTCCAGAATAAACAGGCAGATTCAGGAATCCACAGGCTTGGAACAGGAAAAGCTGAACAACGAGATAGCAAATCTCAGGGCAGAGCTGGCTGCGATGGATGTAAAAAAAGAAAATCATGCTTCAAAAATTTCTGAATTCTCACAGCAGAAAAAAGACATGCAGGAGGCTCTGAAAGGACTGGCGGAAACAGTGAGGCAGCTGAAAAAATCAGGATTTAGCTCTGAAAACAAGATGAGGGAGGTAGAAAAAAAGAAGATTGAACTGGGGAAGCTGGAAGATATGAGAAAGAGATTCTACATGGCGAAATCAGAGCTGAAGAGCATAAAGGAGAGGCTGCAGGACAAGAACGCCCTTTTCCAGAATTATACAAATGAATCCGATTTTCTTTTGAAGCAGATAGAAAACATCTCAATAACCCTGTTCGATAAAAGGTCTTCGCAGGACAAGATGGACAAGTTCAGGCATAATCTTACAGAAAAAAAGAATGCCCTTGGTGTCATGCTGAAAAGAGGGGCAGAGCTTGAAAAAATCAGCTACGCAAACGAATCTGAAATAGAAAATCAGAACAGGATGCTGGAAAAGATTTCCAAGATGGACATATGCCCCGTATGCAAAAGCAAGATAACCCGCGAACACATGGAAATAATAAAAAAAGAGATGCTGCCGAGACTAGAATTCCTGAAGAAAGAAGTGGAGTCTTCAGACAGGGAGCTTAAAGAGGTTAATGAAAAAAGGGAGCTGTTATCCAGAGATTTAGAACAGATTTCATCGGAAATATCAAAGACAGAAGCAGACATTGCCAAGCTCTCCTCTATAGAAGAAAAGAAAGAACAGATAAAAAGCCTTCAGAAAAAATCAGATGAGACAAAGGAAGAAATATCACTGGTTACGAAAAAAAGAAAAAAACTGGAGGAGGAAGTGGATTCCAATCCAAGGATAGAGGAGAAATATGAAACCCTGAGGGTTGAGGTGGAGGAGATTTCCATAAGAACAAAGGAGACAGTTGATTCTGAGGTCTCTTTCAAGGAGAGGGAAATTGAAAGGCTGAGAATCCAAATCAAACAAATCCTGAGAAATGAGGAAGACCTTGCTGAAGAGCTTTCTTCCCTGACAAAGATACTTGAGGAAAAAGAAAAAATACTGGAAAAAAAGAAAATTCAGGAAGAGCAGCTCAGCAGGAAATTCAGGGAACTGATTTCTGAAAGGGATTCTGCGCAGAAAAAAACTCGTGATTTAGAGCTGGAAATCTCCAAGAAACAGAATGAAATTCATGGTGTTGAGCAGGAAATCAATGAGCTGAAGATAGAAAAAGCAAGGACAGACGCGGAAGCAGAAAACCTGGAAACAGAATTCTCCGGATTCGGCGAGATAGAAATAATAAAGGGAAACAGGGATTCTCTCTCCGAAAGGCTGGCTCGGATTCAGGAAGTATTTTCAAGAATAGGCTCTGTGAACCTTCGCTCCCTGGAAGTCTACGATTCGATAAAAAAAGAATACGATCTGATAAAGGAAAAAGCGGAAACGATAGAAAAGGAAAAACTTGGGATTCTTGAAATAATACGGGAGATAGACATGAAAAAGAAAAAGGTATTTCTGCAAACTCTGAAAACCCTGAACGAGCTTTTCTCGAGAAATTTTTCTCAGCTGAGCGTCAAAGGGCATGTTTATCTGGAGCTTGAAAACCCCAAAGAGCCGTTTGAGCCTGGTGCAGGAGTCCAGATAACTGTAAAGACAGGACACGGAAGATATTTTGATGTTAAGTCCCTTTCCGGAGGGGAGCAGACCCTCGTGGCCCTTTCCCTCATATTCGCAATCCAGGAATACAGGCCTTATTACTTCTATCTTCTCGATGAGATAGATGCCGCCCTTGACAAGAGAAACTCAGAGCGCCTGGCCGGCTTGCTGAACAAGTACATGCAGAAAGGCCAGTATCTGATAATAACCCACAACGATGAAGTCATAAGCAGGGCGACCAACCTCTACGGCGTGAGCATGCATGAGGGAGTTTCAAAAATCATTAGTATAAAGGTTTAACCTGTTACTATCATTCCTTTTCCGCCTGTCTGTCTTAATCCCTCTAACTCTTTTTGGGTATATCTTATGCTGCCCACAGGAAAAATGCCCTCTTCCACACGGGCGTGATCGATGATGGTGTATTCAAATGATACCTCTTCAGGTCTGTTACCCTCATAATCCCTGTTTACTATTATAATTCTGTGTCCATTTTCATAATCAAGTTTCTTTCCTATATAATCAGGATAAACTTTCATAAGGGGCTGTCCTGCAAGAAATTCAAGATTTTGCTTTATTTCTGGAAGCCTTTCAAGAGGAACTTCCCTGGCCATTACCTCAACCAAAACCCTTAAACCCATAATCTTTTGTTATTTAACTTCTATATAACTTTTGTTATTTTTCGCTACATATATAAATTTAATATCTTTTTATTAAAAATGAACAAAGAAGAGCTTCTCAGCAGTTTAAGGGAAAAAGGATTTTCTGAGAAAATTGTTGACGCATTTTCAAAGGTAAAAAGAGAAGACTTCATTCCTGGAAATGTCAGGGCTATGGCTTATGAAGACACTGCTCTTCCAATTGGCCGTGGCCAGACTATAAGCCAGCCATACACGATTGCCGTGATGCTCTCCTTAATGGGTTTAAAGAAAGGGCAGAAAGTCCTGGAGATAGGCTCTGGCTGCGGTTATGTCCTTTCTCTGCTTTCAGAAATCGTAGGAGAAAAAGGGAAGGTTTATGGGATAGAGGTAATAAAAGAGTTAGCTGAAAAATCCAGGAAAAATCTTGGAGGTTATGATAATGTTAAAATATATAACAGAAATGGCTCAGAAGGTCTTTCCGAAAAAGCTCCTTTTGACGGAATAATCATAAGTGCAGCTATCAGAGATATTCCTGAAAAGATAATGGCCCAGCTGAAAAATAAAGGAATCATTGTTGCACCGAAAGGCTCCCGTTTCGAGCAGGAGCTCATTGCGATCAGGAGAAAATCAGAATCCGAGTTCGAGATAAAAAAGAGAATTCCTGGCTTTATCTTTGTGCCTTTTATCGGCGAGGATAGTTAAAAATTTATTTATTTAACCTATAACAATTTTTTTCCACCCAACTAATATATTTCCTTCCTGCCGTTCCCCTAATACCCCTAGGAATTACCTCTCCACTTTCAAATTTCTTAATCATATCCCGGGGATTTTTTCCAGAATAACCACAAAGTCTTGCCAATCCATCCTGCGTTAAGCCGGCTTTCTTCCGGATTTCTCTTGCTCTATTTCCATCAAAACTGTTTAATTTTAATGAGCGAGATGCATTAGCGATTACCGTATCAATTGACATTTTCCCCTAAAATATACTGAAAACTATAAATAAAAAAAATAAAAAAAAATAAGAAAGCTAAATAAAAAAATTAGTAATAGCTTTCTCCGAATTCTTCAGACTTCTCGGGTTTCTTTCCAATCAGTACTATCAGAACAACCAGCAAAACTATGAAGATTATTGCCAGTATGACTGTTAATACAATGATTGGACTTGCGGTGCCGCCATCTCCAGTAGTTGTGAATTCCATTCTTTCCAGGAGTGAACCATCTGCAGAGAAAATATTCACTGCATATGTCTGTGTGCCTGCAACATTTGATGTTGCGTCAACGAAAATTGTCTTGCTCGATCCAGCTGGAACAGCAACAAGACTTTCGCTCACGCTTACAGAAACAGTGCCTGTTGATTCAGGAACAATTCTGTAGACAACAACCTGGTTTGTAGGATTCACGATAAGCAACTGGTTTCCGGAAACTATGAAGTTTCCAGAAGAAAAGGCGTTCTCTATAGCGACCTGAACTGTTCTGCTTGAAGTCGTGTCATCGTTCTCGACAGTTACTTCGAGAGCATAGATTCCAGCTTCAACGTCCCATGGCAGCTGAAGGAATATCCTTCCTGCAACAGTGTCTTCGTCATCTTCATCGCATTTTCTCGTGATATCAACGCCGTAGTTATCTGTGGCATTGAGGTCATCGTCACATTCCAATGCAACGAGGTCTCCGAAGAAGGCTGTTCTTTCTAAGCCAAGGGCAGGTATGCTTGCGGTCACCATAAGGTCATCAAGGTCATCATAGCCAAGGTTCTTCAGAACAACATCGACCGGCAAAGTTTCTCCGGCACTGACTGTCTGAGGAACACTGACTGCCTTTATGGCTGCATCGAAAGGCGCTCTCTGAAGTCTCAAGGTGTAAGTAGCCTCTGTTTTGAATCCTGAACCGCTTATGTCAATGTTCAAAGTAACATCTCCGCTAAGCGTGTCTTTCAGGTCAAAGGGAACATCGAGCCTCAAGGATCTCGAATACTCAAATCCTGTTTCTACATCGAAGGCCCTGGTCTCAGCCCTTACGTCTTCTTTGTCGCCTTCTATTTCCGCTTCTACTGTAACATCAGATGCGTTTTCCAAAGAGTTAAAGTCAACTCTTATAAGCACCGAATCTCCGACAACTATTGCCGGACTTGCATTTACATTGACACCGTCAACTTCAACATCTGTGATGGTTGCCAGTGGCCCTGCAGCGCTTACAGTAGCAGCAAGGAACAGAACACTCACCGCTAATAGGAAAGAAACCAAAAATTTCTTTTCCATTGTGTGTATCATCTTATTTATTTTTTCCCAGGAAACTAGGTTTCCTATGAAGCAGGAAACTTGGATTTCATTTATAAACTTTATGGTGACAACAGAAAATATTCATTTTGTAGTACTTACTGTCAGTTACACCCAGTTAAAAGACCGGACAGGGCCTGATTATGGTAATCTACGACGGCAGAGAAAATCAAAAAACAGATTGCCTGGATCATATAAGGAACATCCGGAATATAGGCATCTTATTTAAAAGAAAATTAATTAAAGTTGCATGAATTTTATTATACCGGAAAAATGGGAACTTTTTATCTTGATGTTGAAACAACAGGATTAGACCCTGCAAAAGATAGGATCATCACGATCCAATTTCAGGAATTAGACAGGTATACCGGAGAAGCAGTGGGAGAGCTGGTAATCTTAAAAGAATGGGAATCATCTGAAAAGGAAATCCTGAAGGAATTTATAGAAAAAAGCGGGATCTTGGACAGCTACGATTTTAGTTTTGTCCCAATCGGATACAACCTTGGTTTTGAGCATAATTTCCTGAAAATAAGAAGCGAACTCAATGGTTTGCCTTCCTTGGACATTCTTAATTTTCCTTTTATTGATTTGAGGGCTGTAGGAATTTTAATGAATCGCGGCCAGTTTAAAGGTTCAGGATTGAGCGATCTGACAGGGAAGAAGGGAATAGGCAGTCATGTCCCTGTCTGGTATGAAAATAAGGAGTATGATAAGATTACTGGGTATGTAAAAAATGAAACAGAAGAATTCATAAAATTCAACAAATGGTTATACAAAAAAATGCCTGATTTATTTCGGGAATTCAGCAAAGATGCCGGATTATCTTAAGGTATAATCTTATTTAAAAGAGAAGCAGCAGAGCTTCTGGCCCTGCCTTAAAGTTCTTTCTTAAAACCTGCCTCTTGACAAAAACTCTCTTGCGGGAATTTTCTTTCTCAGGCAGATGAGGATTTCTTTTCCTGTGAGCTCTTCAACTTCTTTTCCGTCAGGCGCAACGGCAATATACCTTATTCTTGCATTGTCTGTTACATTCTTTGCTATCAGCTTTCCTCCCCTGTCTCCATCAACAAACAGGGTTATCTCCTTTTCTTGGCTAAGTTCTTTGATGCTCTCGGGAAGCTTTGTTCCGTTCATGGCAATCACGTTGCTTACGCCTGCTCTCATCAGATTCAGGACATCTGCTCTCCCCTCAACAACAACAATCTCGTTGCCGGAAATATCTCCATGAGAAAGTTTTTCCTCTCCGTACTCCTTGACATCGGCAGTTCTTGCAGACTCTTTGATTTCCTTGGAAATCTCCCTGGAATCGGTTGTTCCCTTCAGCTCAGACATTAGTTTCTTTGCTCTCTCAATTATGTAATCCCTCTTGTTTCCGCGCACGTCCTCAATTCTTTCAACCTGAATCTGGGCATCGCATGGGCCTATTTTTTCAATTGTTTCCACAGCTGCAGCGATAAGAGTTGTCTCTGACTGGTCCAAGGCAGTTGGTATTTTTATGATGCCTGTTGTTATCTTGTCCTTTCTTTCAAGCTCGACTTCAATCCTTCCGATTTTTCCTTCTTTTTGAAGCTCGCGCATTTCCAGGTCTGATCCAAGAAGCCCTTCTGTCTGCCCGAAGATAGCTCCGATTACGTCAGGCTTTTCCAAAGCGCCTTCTACCCTGAAAGTCGCATGTATCATATACTTAATTGATACAGGGCTTATTTTCGCCATTTTGTTTTCCTTTTGGATTGCATCCAAATTTGTTTAATTATACAGAAAAATATCCAGAAGACTTTTCTTCTTTTAAAGCAATAAAGCTAACGAATTTGAAATTGAATGTGATTGTGATAATCTTTGACAATTATCTTCCAATATTTTTCTACCAATTTTTAAGATATCCCGGCTTTTTAAGGCTTTTGTATGCTTTAATACAGTCCGAAAAACAAATAACGTCCGAATAGCATATGAAAAGCAAAGAATTAAAAATTAAGATTCTTCAGACATGTAAAAGTTTAATCCCCTTCTAAGAGCTTCAGAATAACTTCTTGGACAATTATATGAAGTTATTTGTTCTCCTTCTGCTGTAATTACACTACCTCCAGATAATATTACCTCTAATTCTCTTTCTAAGGGAGTTTTACTTTCTTTCCTATTTTCTGTTTTATTTTTTTTTCTTTTCATACTTTAGTTCTCCTCTTGGAACAAAAGACATACTTGTCATTAATCCGCCACTTAAACTCATCCCTACACTATCAAGAAGCGACCTTACTTTATTTACATCTATTTTTATCTTTTTGTCATGGGTTCTTAATTCTTTTGCTTTTTTAATTGGTAACTTATATACAATACCTCCTGCAGGAAAAAAGAAAAGGCAACTATCAACCGCTTCTACAAATGCTTCTAAATCTTTTCGTTTTGTAACATCCATAGAATGCAATTCGGCAGCACCAGTTATTAAGACTCCCGCCAAAATATATCTTTTTCTATCAACAGAGCCACACACACCATAAAAACGTTTTGATGGATTCTTTGTTGTTATCACTATCTCCCCTTCATCTACAATCCTGCGTGTATTATAATATATTGTATTTTCCATTTTTGCTCTTTAGTTATAGCTACAGAAGCCTTTATAAATAATAGCCCCCCCATAAGAGGTGACGATATGGAAGAAGAAATGAGTTATAATCTTCTTAGAAAAATTGGACTAACAGAGTCTGAAATAAAAGTTTATATAGCTCTCATTAGGTTAGGCACTTCTTCAAAAGGGAATCTTATCAAAGAATCTAAAATTGCTCCTTCAAAAATTTATGAAATAACTGATAAATTAATTGATAAAGGGTTATGTAGTACTATCATAAAAAACGGAGTAAAACAATTTATGGGGGCTCCGCCAGTTAGAATTAGAGATTATCTTCGTAAAAAACAAGAAGAAATTCTACAAGAAGAAAAAGAATTAGAGAAGATTATACCAAAACTTCAATCACATTATGATAATATTCCAGAGAGTGTAAAAGTAGAAGTTTTTATAGGGTGGAAAGGAATGGAAACCGTTTATGTCAATCTTTTGGAGATGGCTAAAAAGAATGAGAAAGTTTATATTATCGGAGCAGGAACAGGTAAAGAAGAAAAAAAGTTAGATATGTTTTATACAAAACATGGAAGAATGGCATTCAAAAAAGGGCTTAAAATAAAAATAATTTTTAATGAAAGTGCGAGAAACTACGTAAAAAAGATTGAGAAAAATCTAAAGAAGACTTACAACAAAAGATTTCTTTTTGATTATACACCAACAGAGATATTAATTTTTATAGATATGACTGCTATAATATTTAGGAGAGATGAGCCCATTACTATTCTAATTAAAGACAAAGGAACATCTGATTCATTTAGAAAATATTTTGAAGAATTGTGGAATATCTCAAAAAGATAATAGCCTTATTAGGTCCGACTACCTATTTGGGAGTTTTAAATTCTAAATTCGTTTCTAATTCTGAAGACTTTTCTCCAGAGCCTGGTATTCGTGGAGTTTTCCGAGCTTTTTATACAGCTCGAGGAGTTTTTCCTTGATTCCCACCCTTTCAGTTTCAGAGAGCCTCATTTCCAGAATTTTTTCATAGAATCTTGCTGCCTGGTTCCTCCTTAATTCTGCCTCGCAAATCTTTGCCTGTTCCTTGTAAAAAATCTTTACCGAGATTCTTATTTCCTCCTGCTCCCTGGAATTTGCCTGAGCCATCGCCTTTTTCATGGCCTGCTCCACCCTGTCGAAAGCCCCCAATTCTGCATAGAGCTCTGTCTCCTTCATGTAATGCTTTATCTTTTCCGTGAAAGCTATTGAAAGTCCTGCGGTATTGTCGTACATCTTTGCAGCCTCGTTCAGCATCCTGGCTTTTTCGTAAAGAGCCGCGAGTTTCAGAAAAACGAACTTCTTCGTCTCAAGGGCCACAGGCTCTTTCAGAAATCTGCCCAGGTGGTCTATCTGGACATAATCTCCTTTCCCCTGAAGAAACTGCTCAATCTCTGATTTTGTCATTCCCGGCTTTAATGTATCTCTTAACATACAAAGAATAATCTGTATGAGTATTTAAGAATTATTGTGGAATCTTGGAATCATTCAGTTTTTTTTCTTATAGAGATCCTCTTTCTTCATCTTGTAGAACTGACATTCTGCACATGCAACAAGCTGATTCTCAATTCTTTCTTCCTGCTTATTTCTCTGTTCCCAAGAAACATACAAGGGAACCATATCATCAGAAACAACACCCAATCTAACAGCTTCAACATACTGATCTTCATAACGAACCTTAATGGTTAAAGGATAATATTTTCCAGATTTCATGACATCTGGTTGCGAACAGCAGTACTCTATTATTACATTATCATCTCCACATTGGGCAAGAACAGCGTGGGCACATGTATCAAATTTTAATGTTCCAAATCTTTCATCAGACATGGAATTTGCAGTTTCTTTCTATTTTTAAGAATTATTGTGGAAGCTACAATAATAAAAAAGATTACTTAAATGTGGTTAAAAGACAGAAAAATTTATAAGACAATAAGAATAATTGCTTTTTATGAGGAAAAATTTAAATTTGGAGGCAAGATCGCTCATTGATCATTTTGTCCAGAATCTAGGAGTTAAAGAGAGGGGTATTGCATTAAGATATATTACCTTGTCAAATGGTTCAAATCACCAGCTAGAACTCGCAAGGCTTCAGATTCAATATGGAGATAAACTAAGAAAAGTTTCAGATCAAATAGAAGCCCTGAGAAGAAAGATAGATTGCGAATATGGTATCCTTCAAAGAGGATTACAGGAAGAATTAGAGCAGCGAATCCATCAATAAATAAAATTACTTAAAAGTAACTACAATACGGAAATATTTATAAATTCCTTGTACCAGCTAAAAGCATGTTAAGAAAAAGCGTTGGAATCGGACTACTTACTTTAGGATTATCTGGATATTTGGGCGGTATTTCTATGCAGCATTATTACGGACAAAAACAAGCTAATTTACCTAAGGAGGTACATAGAGTCTATGAAATAAGGGGTGAATTGGATAAACCGATTACAGCAAGAAAAATCTTAGAATCTCGAACAATTGAGCATTACGAAACTCTTCAAAAAGAACTTAAATACTTAATGTCACAAGAAGAAGTCACAAAAAATGTAAATGCTTATGAAAGATACGACAAATATAGAGGATATATTCCTATTGTAGTAATACCATCTATTCTTATGACTCTTGCAGGTATGATTACACTACCATCATTTCCATTCATTAAAATTAAAAAGAATTAATTCTTCTTCCAGCGTTTTCATGAAATAAAACGATGTAGAAAAACTTTAGTTTTTCTTCTTAACAATCTCGGTGCAGATTCCTGCTGCGACCGTTGAGCCTGCGTCCCTCACAGCGAAACGGCTCATATATGCATTTTCCTTCTGGGTTTCCAGGCAGAGATTTCCCTGGGGCTTTATCCTCACTTTTGCAGAATCGCCGTTTTTCAGGAAATCAGGGCTTTTCTTTATTACTTCTCCTGTTCTTGGGTCAATCTGCTCAATCAATTCCACGAACTGGCATGGAACCTGTGCGGTGTGAACATGGAAAACAGGAGTGTATCCTTTTGCCAGAACTGTCGGATGGTTGATAACTGTTACAGTTGCTATAAATTCCTCAACAACTTTTGATGGCCTTGCAGCCTCGCAGATAACATCGCCACGCGCAATATCCTTTTTTCCAACTCCACGTATGTTGATTCCTACATTGTCCCCTGCAAGAGCCTCTGGAAGAGTTTCATGATGCATCTCTATTGTTTTGATTTCTCCTTCAACTCCTTTTCCGGTTCTTCCAGGCAATACTATTACTTTTTGGCCTACCTTCATTGTCCCTGTTTCTATTTTTCCAACAGGAACTGTCCCTATACCTGTAATTTCATAAACATCCTGGACAGGCATTCTCATAGGCAAATCTGTAGGAAGCTTTGGCTGGGGAAACTGGTCAAACTGCTCAAGAATAGTTGGTCCTTTATACCATGGCATCTTGTCAGATTTCTTTGCAACATTATCTCCTTTCAATCCAGCGCAGGCGATGAAAGGAGTTGTCTCGAGATTTATTCCCACGCCCTGAAGCAATTTTCCTACTTCCTCCTTGACTTTGTTGAACCTGTCTTCCTTGTAATCAACAGCATCCATCTTGTTTATGGCTACTGCAACATTTCTGACGCCCATTGTCCTCAAAAGCCACAGGTGCTCTGTTGTCTGGGGCTGAACTCCTGCAGGAGCGGCAATTACGAGGAAAGCGCTGTCTGCCTGGCTTGCCCCTGTAATCATGTTTTTGACAAAGTCCCTGTGCCCTGGCGCATCAATAATAGTTATCTGATATTTTTGCGTGAGTATCTTCCTGTAAGCCAGGTCTATTGTTACACCCCTCTCCCTCTCTTCTTTTATCTTATCCATGACATAAGCGAATTCGAAACCGATTTTTCCGTGTTTTTCAGCTTCCTGCCTCAGCTTTGTCATTTCCTGTTCAGAAACAGCGCCTGTATCAAAAAGCATTCTTCCGACTATTGTTGATTTCCCCGCATCGACGTGTCCGACAAAGATCACGTTCATATTTGGTTTTTCTTTAGCCATGTTTGTTTGAAAATTTTCGTGAGAAAATTTTAGTAATAGAGTAAAAAAATTTACATTTAAAAATGTTTTGTTTTAAGGATTTTAAAAATACCCTCTCTTCTGGAGCTTTTCCATCAGAAAAATGCTTGCATCACCGATGAAATAACCGAGAATAAGCCCTGTTATTACATCGCTCAAGTAATGCATTCCAAGATAAACCCTCGAAAACATGATTAAGATTGTGACAGCTATCCAAGCCCATAGCAATATTCTGTTAAATTCAAAAAATCTCATCACAGAAGCAGATGCTGTCGAATGCCCGCTCGGGAAACTTCTGTTTATACCAGTTTCCCCAAGGTCTGGAAAATCAAATTTCGTAAAAGGTCTTGGTCTTGCAACAATGACTTTAATAAAGTAAGTTACTCCGAGATAAAATATGAATGTTAAAATTAATGGCAAAATCATTTTTTTCTGTTTAAACATCAACATTATAATTAATACAAATGCAAATAATACATAACTTTCAATACCATGAATAAAAATTGCTATGTCATCAAAAAATCCTATTCTGTTATTCACAAAAAAACCAGCCACGCTATTCTCAAGGAAAAAAGAGATTATTAATAATGCCAGCCCTATTAAATAAAAATAAATTTTATTCATGAAATAAAATGGAAAATTAATTATATAAATATGATGATATGTGCAAAAATTAGTTACTGATTTTCCGCCAAGCCCTTTCTTTTTCTTATTTTCCTGATGACATCTTTCTGGAGGCTTGCAGGAACTTTTTCGAAACTCTGGTCTAGCAATGAGCTAGTTCCCCTGCCTTCTGTGGCGCTTCTTAAATCGCTGCTCCACCCAATCATCTCTGCGACAGGAAGCTTTGTTTTCATGTCTGCATGGCCTTCTGCATGCTTCACTTCAAGAAGCTGCCCGCGCTTGCTGCCGACGAGCTTTGTGACAGCGCTGAGGAATTTGTCAGGCATTTCAAAAAGATAAGTCTGCAGCGGCTCCAGGATATAGGAATTTGCATTTTTCATCGCCTCTGTTATTGATTCCCTGATAGCAGGATAAACCTGTGCAGGGCCTCTGTGGATTGCATCTTCGTGAAGCCTTATGTCTGTGAGAGAGACTTTCATTTTCATGCAGGGCTCTCTGGCCATCGGCCCCTTGTCCATGACCATCTCGAAGGCATCCAGGACCATATCGAGAACTTCCCCTATATGGACTTCCCCGCGGGTTTCATCCATGAAGACATTTCCTTTATAGACATCCCTGACATCCCTTATCGAATCACCTGTCCAGCCGAGCTTTGAGAGAACATCAAAAATGTCCTGGCTTTTTTTCTTGATCCTTCCCCCACGCAATTCTCCGGATTTTATTGCCGCGTAAACATCATCTTCCAGGGGTTTGACTTGTATGTAGAAGCTGTTGTGCTTGTTCGGGCTTCTTCCCTCTACAGAAGTGGATTCTTTTCCCACAGTCTCCCTGTAGACTATTATCGGCTCAGAGGTTTTGACATCAAGCCCTTTTTCTGTCTTTATCCTGTTTTCAATTATTTCGAGATGAAGCTCGCCCATTCCGCTCATCAAACTCTCGCCAGTCTGCTCGTTGATTTCTATCTTTATCGAAGGGTCTTCCTTGGCGACTTTCTTCAGTATCTCTACCAGTTTCGGCAAGTCTGCGGTCTTTTTTACTTCAATCGCCTTTGTTATGACAGGCTCGAATATATGCTTCAGTTCTTCAAACGCTGTCTCTGGTTCCAGGGTTATGGTTTCTCCTGCCTCCCCTGTCACGCCAGATATCGCAAGGACATTTCCTGCCCCGATTTCTTCTACCTGTTCCGGTTTTACCCCGTTGTAAACAAAAAGCTGCTGTATCTTCTGTTTTTTCTTTGCGAGATTGAGGTAAACTTCTGAACCGGCAGTCAATGTCCCTGAGAATAATCTTCCAGCTGAAATTTCTTTCCCGCTTCTCGGATCAATGACAATCCTCGTAATAACGAAAGCAACTTTCCCATGAGGATCGCAATGCAACAGGCTTTTTCCGAAGTCAGAATCAAGTTCTCCGTGCCAGATTTTTGGAATCCTGTACTTCTGGGCCTCGATAGGATTCGGAAGATGCTTTACAACCATGTCAAGAAGAACCTCATAAAGAGGGGCATTTTTCCAGACCCAGGCTTTTTTTTCCTCCTCGCTCATTTCATAAAGCTTGGCTATGTCCTTGAATTTGATTCCCTTTTTCTCCATGAAAGGCACAGAAAGCGCCCAGTTTTCACGAGCAGAACCGAAGGCGACGCTTCCATCTTTTATATCCACGAGCCATTTTTCCCCGAACTCTTTCTCTGCAATTTTTTTTATCAAATCATTGAACTCATGGAAAATCTTAATAAAACGCTGCTGCATCTGATCGGGAGTCAGCTTCAATTCTTTAAACAGCCTGTCAACTTTGTTTATGAACAAGATAGGCTTAACCCTTTCTCTTAGCGCCTGTTTTATCACTGTTTCTGTCTGCGGCATTATACCCTCAACAGCATCCACAAGGACAACAGTTCCGTCGATGGCTCTCATGGCCCTCGTGACATTCCCTGAAAAATCGACGTGCCCGGGAGTGTCAATCAGATTAATCAGATATTCCTGGCTATGGAAATTGTGGACCATGGAGACATTTGCGGCATCAACCGTCATCAGCCTTTCCTGCTCGTCTGCGTGCTGCCATGTCGCCATCCCCTGTTCAAGGCTTCCTGCAGCCTTTGCAGCCATGTGGCCTGATGCAGCCAGAAGGTTGTCTGTAAGGGCTGTTTTTCCATGGTGGATGTGTGCAGAGGTTGCAATATTACGAATATGTTTCTGATTCTTGCTCAGCCTTTTTATTTTCTCGAACTGCGTCTCTTTTTCAGCCATGAATAATAGAGATTTGTAAAAATAGTTTATAAAGTTTCTCGTAAAATTTTTTGATAAGATATAAAAACTGGCTTTGACTTTTTTCATAATGAAAATTATGGTGATGGGCCATGGCGCTGTCGGCTCTGTTTTATGCGAGATGTTTTCCAGGGAAAGAAAAATAAAATCAATAGTATGTGTGGAAAAGACCATCACTCACTTTAGAAACAAGGGAAAAATTCATTTCAAGGAAATAGACATATCAGACATTAAGCAAATAACAGCTCTTCTAAAAAAGGAAAAACCAGACCTCATCATCAATGCGTCTCTTCCTTTTTTTAATAAAATCCTGCTGGGCGCCTGCCTGAAAAACAGGGTAAATTACATGGACCTCGCCTCTTACTGGGATTTTGATAAAAATCCAAGGTCCAAAAGCCCGTATAAGGTTGAGCAGCTGGATTTCAATGAGAAATTTAAAAAAAAGAAACTCATCGGTCTTATAAATACAGGAGCTTCCCCAGGCCTTACAAACCTCCTGGCAAAAGAATGTGTCGACCTTTTTGACAAAATCGATTCAATAAAAATCCGCCTGTATGAAAATACAAAAACATCTGATTTTTATTTTCCATGGTCAATTGAATGGCTTTTAGATGAAATAAACTGGAGACCCCTAGTTTACAGAAAAGGAAAATTTAAGGTTATGGAGAACTTTTCAGAGGAGGAAGTTTATATGTTTCCGAGAGGCATTGGAAAAAAGAAAGTTTATCTCGTTTCTCAGGAAGAAGTTGGGACAATCCCTCTTTTCATAAAAGTAAAAAACGTCGATATAAAGATTTTCGACAACCAGGCAAATATCGCAAAATTTTTAATGAGGCTCGGCCTTGTTTCAGAGGAAGAAATAAAAACCGGAAAATGCGAGATAAGCCCTGCCGAATTCATATCTGCTCTGGCAAAGACAAAACAAAAAGATTTTGCAAAAATGAAGGTCCCGAATGACGCCCAGTTTATTTTCGCGGTAGAGGCAGAAGGAAATAGGAATGGAAGAAATAAAAGAGCAGGTTTCTATGCGATATTTCCAGAACAAAAGGAAATAAATCGCCTGGGACTATATGCCAATTTTATTTCATATCCAACAGCCCTCGCAGTAAAAGTTTTTGCTATGATAATTCCAAAAATTAAAAATTACGGGGTTTTTCCGCCGGAAGCCATTGAGAGAGACATGAGGCATGAGATAATAAACGAATTAAAAAAGCATGTGAAAATCAGAGAGTTTGTTAGGAAAAGATAATTATCTTGTTGGGGGATCTTTTTGAGCACTTTCTTCAAGCGCCATTCTTCCAAGCCTAACGCCACTGTCTGTTAAAAAATATTTAAGGCCACCATCTTCAATTCCGCCAACTGCCACAGACCTAATCAGCCCAGACCTGATCAATAAGCCGCCATGTACATAAGCAATGCTTTTGGGAACATAAAAACCAGAACTTCCGTTAAAATTTATTTCCCCTCTTTCTATGCTTTGTCTCAGAAATCTTGCCAAGTGACTTGTTGCTCTGCCTGTGTAATTATCATTCGTTACCAGCTTTCTTAATTCTTCTTCTGCCGTCATGATTCACAAAACAAAATTTTCTTTAAAAGGTTTGTTGTTCTTTAAGATACAATTACCTTGCAGAATCAGCCTGTTTTTCAGATTCTATCCTCTTCCTTACAGCAAAACTATCACCGTTTTCCTCGGAAGCAAGAATTATTTCTTCTGAGAGAGCCTGCGAGATGCTTTTCTTTTTGTTGAATGCCTTGTCAGAAGCTCCGTGCACCAGATTTTTCACTGCAAGGTTCACGCGCCTCATGGGAGAAACATCGACTGCCTGTGGGTACCGAGCCCCGCCGTATTCAATCGCAGTTACCTCGTCCCGCGGTGCTGATTTCTCAACGGCTTTCACAAAAACTATCACAGGATTTTTTCCTGTTTTTTTCTCTATCAACTTGAGGGCTTCCAAAACAATCAGTGCGTTTCTCGTATATTTCCCTGTAGAGGTTCCCAGCATTATCCTGTGCTTTTTCCCCCTGTGCCCAGCGACCCCGAGCCTGTTTATTAGCCTTTCGACGAGATTTATTTTCGTCTGCCCGAATTTCTGGAAATTCCTTCCGTGGCTTTTCAGAATTAATTTCGGTTTTAAGTTTATCACATTTTTCAGGCCAGGATCTTCCACAGAAATACCTTCTGTATCATACAGGTCAAAAATCTTGAATTTTAGAGGTTCCATTTTTATGCAGTATCAATCTGAAATTTATTTAACTTATAATTCATCTTATTAATCGCAGCCAAAATTGATTTTACTGACATTAACATTTTAACCATTTTATCTTCTACCTTTCTCTATCTTTCCGAGCCACAAAAGATGCAGCGGCTGGTCGTTTACTTGGATGACCTGAAACCTGACTCCAGGGATGTCTCCCTTTGTTCTTCCCTGTTTTCCGCCAATACGCTCAATCAAAACCTCGTCGTGCTCGTCTATGAATCTCTGGGCGAGGTTTCCCGGAATAAAGGCTGTTACTATCTTGCCGTTCTTTTTCAGCTGCACCTTGCAGCATTTTCTCATGGCAGAGTTCGGCTGCTTCGCCTCTTTCTGGACTTTCTGCAGAACAATTCCCTTTGCCTGGCTT
>Ga0209323_10000323_pt1 | contig 30655 bp, 37 predicted proteins | sample Rifsed19ft2_FD_184014 | JGI IMG/M metagenome (GOLD analysis project Ga0209323, IMG submission 184014) | Soil microbial communities from Rifle, Colorado, USA - sediment 19ft 2 (version 2) | ecosystem: Environmental > Terrestrial > Deep subsurface > Rock core/Sediment | place: Rifle, Colorado...
CCTTGTCCTCGGCCGAACGCGAGCGCATCGCTCTTGCCGAGGACAAGGGCGAGTTGCTGCGCGCCACCGGCGTCGCCGATGCGCTGGTGTCGGCCGGTGCCGATATCGCGAATATCCTTGATCGTGGCGTCAACGCGACCGACGATCTGGCGGCCGCGGTGGCGCGCGACGGCGCCCATGGGTTGCGCGTCGGCTTGAAGAAGCTGTTCAGCCGCATGCGCGGCGACATCGCCGAGACCTTGGCCAAGGTCGCCGGCGAGGAGCCGACCGGCGAGACCGAACAGATGCCGCAACAAGCCGCCGAGGCGTTGGAGTGAACGCGCTGCCGTCGAACCTGCCCGGCCATCCGAATCCGCGCAAGTTCATCTATCAGTCGCTGGCCGACGCCATCCGGCCGCCTGAGCGGTTGCCGTTCACGCAGTGGCTGCCGCGCAACATCGTGTTGGTCGACGGCCCGAGCGCCGGTGAGCCGTGGTCGGCCGAAGGTGCGCCTTATCTGGTCGAGATCGCCGAGTGTCTGTCCGACGATCACCCGTGCAACTTGGTAACGGTGCGCAAGTCGGAACAATCGGCCGCCTCGATTCTGGCGCTGTCCTGGTGCCTCTACATCGCTGATCGCGAGCCGGCTAATACGCTGTACGGTGTGCCCGGCATCGACAATCTGCAGAAGCTCAACGGGCAGAAACTGCAGCCGCTGATCGACGCCTGGCAGAAACGCATCGGCCGCACCGTCATCGTGCCGCAGACCTCGCGTTCGGGCCGGGGATCGACAGCCTACGAGAAGCGTTTTTCCGGCGGCTTCCTCTCGCTCGCCAACGCCAACGCGGTGATGGACCTCTCGATGGTCACCGCGCGCAAGGGTGTCAAAGACGAGTTGTCGAAGTGGCAGGAGATCCCGGGCTTCGGCAATCCAGAACGGCTTTTCTTCGGTCGCTTCACCGCCCACCGCCGCACCAAGGACTGGAAGATACTCGAAATCTCGACGCCCGAGGTCGATAGCGGCGACGAGTTGGCGGAAGCCGAAGGCCATTGCCGCATCGATCGCTCGTTCCGCAAGTCGGATCAGCGTTTCTGGAACTGCATCTGCCCGGAATGCGCTACGACGTTTGTGCACGCGGAAGATCGCCTCAAGATCGACCATGCCCACCCGCACCGCACGGTCTATCCCTGCCCGGCCTGCGGCCACGACATCTCGGAAGCAGAGCGCGTCATCGCGTTGTCGCTCGCCGCTGGCGCGCACTGGAAACCGACCTGCGATGTTCCGGATCATCCGGGCTTTCATATCGACGCCTTCATCTCGAAGATGATGAGCTACGAGGCCATCGCCGAGGATGTGATCGCGGCCAAAACCGAGATCGAAAAAAAGGCGATCGCCAATCTCGTTTTCGCCAAGCCCTACAAGTTCCGCGGCGACGCGCCCGATCACGTTCGCCTGCTCGCCCATGTCGAGAAACATCTCAAGCGCGGCCACGTGCCGCCGAAAGGCCTGATCCTCACGGCCTTTGCCGACGTGCAGATGCGCGGCATCTGGCTTGAGGTGATGGCGACCGCGCCCAACCGGGAAACCTGGTGCGTCGACGCGCTCTACATCGACGGCGACACCGCCGATCATAACGGGCCGGTGTTCCAGCAATTAAAGCGCGAGACCATCGACCGCGACTTCCCCGACGCCTTCGGCCGCCTGCGCCGGCTCGACGCGCTCGGCATCGATAGCGGCTATCGCGCCCACATCGTCTATGCCTGGGTGCGCAACAACCAGCGCGCCCATGCCGACACCGGCCGCGATCTGATCCTGGCCACCAAGGGCCTGAAAGGTTGGGGCCGCCCGGCGCTCGGCCAGCCGGCGCTGGTCGACATCGATCTCGGCGGCAAGAAGATCGCGCAAGGCGCCAAGGTCTGGGGCATCGGCACCTGGCCGCTCAAGGTCACGGTGTACGGCGATCTGCGCCAGGAGGTGCCGCCGCCGCCCAACGTGCCGCTGCCGCCCGACGGCTACTGCCACTTCGGCGACTGGTGCGACGAGAATTACTTCAAGCAGCTCACCGCCGAGGTGCTGGAAGACATCAAGTTCCGCGGCCGCGTCACCTCGCAGCGCTGGACCAAGACGCGCGACAATCATTTCCACGATTGCCGCGTCGGCAACGTGGCGCTGACCGATTATCTCGGGCTGTCGTCGACCACGCCGGAACAATGGGTGGCGCTGGCGCAGGCGCGCGGTCTGCCGCCCGAGCTGACCGAAGTCACGCTGTTCACGCCGCGTCCGCTGGCGCTGACCCATGCCAGCGCCGCGGCGCCAGGCGAGATCAAAAAGAAAAAAGCGCACGAGCGCGAAACCGCGCCGCAGTCCTCGCCCGATGCCGGTTGGCTCAAGGGCTACGACGTAAAATTCTAGAGGCGAGCATGGCAACGACGTTGACCCAGTCGGACATCGACAAGCTCGAAAAGGCCATCGCGCGCGGTGTGCTGCGCGTCGAATACGCGCAAGGCTCGGTGACCTATCAGTCTATCGACGACATGCTCAAGGCGCTGGCCTACGCCAAAAACGCCATCGCCGCGGCGAGCGACAAGCAGACGCCGTCGACGCTGGCCGTGTTCGATCGGGGTTGAGCGGTCATGGACCTTAACCTGATCGAGCGCACGATCGCCCGGGTGTCGCCGACTTGGGGCCTCCATCGGCTCGGCGCCAAAGTCGGGCTCGAGCAGGCGCGCGTGGCGGCGCGCGCCTTCGACGCCGCCCGCCGCGACCGCCGCACCGACACCTGGCGCGCCACCGGCGGCTCCGCCAACGCCGAGCTGGCGCCCTCGCTCAGCCTGATCATGCGCCGCTCGCGCGATCTCTGCCGCAACAACGAATGGGCGCTCAACGGCAAGCGCAAATGGGTCGCCCATCTGGTCGCCACCGGCATCACGCCGCGGCCGGACGTCGATGAGCCGAAGGCTAAGAAGGTCGCCGTCGACGCCTGGAATTCATTCTCGGACAACTGCGATCCGGAAGGGCTGACCGATTATTACGGCCTGCAGGCGCGGCTCGCCGGCGAGGTGTTCGAGGGCGGCGCCGCCTTCCTGCGCTGGTATCTGCGCCCGCCGGAATTCGGCCTCAAGGTGCCGCTGCAATGCGAGGTGCTGGAGCACGATTTTCTCGACACCAACAAGGTCGAGGTACTGAGCGGCGGCAATGTCGTGGTGCACGGCGTCGAATATGACGGCTACGGCCGCCGCGTCGCCTATTGGCTGTTTCCGGTGCACCCGGGCGAAATCGCGCTGATCAGCCGGCATTCGTTTCAGTCCGAGCGTATCCCGGCCGAACAGCTCGATCACGTCTTTCGCGTCGATCGCGCCGGCCAAGTCACCGGCGTGCCGTGGCTGGCGCCCGCCATGCTGCGGCTGCGCGATGCCGCCGACTACGAGGAAGCCGAGCTTGTCCGCAAGAAGATCGAGGCCTGCTTTACGGTGTTCGTGCGCCGCACCGGCTCGGGCGTCACCGGCGTGGCGCAGTCGGTCGATCAGTCGACCGATTCGAAAAACCGCAAGCTGGAGAAGATCGCGCCCGGCCTGATCGCCTATGTCGAAGGCGACGGCGACATCACCACCGCCTCGCCGCGGCCTTCCGGCGATGGCGGCCATATGGATCGCCAGCTGTACGCTTACGCCGCCGGCATCGGGCTCACCTACAGCCAGGTCTCCGGCAATCTGTCGAACGTCAACTTCACCTCGCTGCGCGAGGGTAAGCTCGACTTCTGGCCGGTGCTCGACCAGGCGCAGTGGAACATGATGATCCCGCAGGCCTGCCGGCCGGCTTGGCGGCGCGTCATGCGGGCGGCGGCCGGCCGCGGCTTGCAGGTCTCGCCCGAGACGCCCGCCAAATGGTCACCGCCCAAGCGGCCCTGGGTCAATCCGGCCGACGATCTCAAGGCCGCCGCCGGCGAGCTGGCGCTCGGGCTCGAATCCTGGGCCGAGATGGTGACCGCGCGCGGCTACGATCCGCAGGAATTGCTCGACGAGATCAAGCTGTGGGGGCCCAGGCTGAAGGAAGCCGGGCTCTCGCCCGGGGCGGCGCCCGGGCTCGCCGGGCTCAACGGCGGGACAGACGATAAGGATAACGACGGCAAGGATCCGGCAAATGGCAAAGCAAACGACAAAAAATCTTAAAGTAGCGGCGGCTGGCGACCAGGTGATGCTGCCTATGCAGGCGCGCGCTGGCACCGAAACCGATCCGGGCGCGGTTATCGATAAGAAGTCTGTGGATGTCGAAAAGAGAACGTTCGACATTGTCTGGACCACCGGTGCCGAAGTGAAGCGCATCGATTGGTGGACCGGCGAGCGCTTCGTCGAAATGCTGGAGGTCTCCAAGGAGGCGATCCGGCTTGACCGGCTGCAATCCGGCCGCGCGCCGGTGCTCAACGCCCATGCCCACTATGAGCTGAACGATGTTATCGGCGTGGTGGAAGGGGATTCGATCAAAATCGAGAGCGGCGTCGGCCATGCGCGCGTGCGCATGTCGGGGCGCGAGGACGTGGCGCCGCTGCTCGCCGATATTCGCGACGGCATCATTGCCAATATTTCATGCGGCTACATCGTGCACGCGTACCGCGAAGAGCTGCGCGAGGGCGTGACCTACCGTATCATGACCGATTGGGAGCCGATGGAGATTTCCTTCGTGCCGGTCGCCGCCGACGGCGAAGCCGCCAAGCGATCTGCGCCGCAGGGCGCCACCTATCCCTGCCAGGTCTTGCGCGTGCCGGCGGCCGAACCGCCTTTGCCGGCGCCGGCAAACGGCCAGGCCGGTCTGGCGCGCATGCGCATGCGCCAGCGCGCGATCGAGCCCGCCAAGGAAGCCGCCAAGTAAGTCTTTCGCTTTCGTTCACGACGCCCGCCTGCGCTCCCGCCGGAGCCGCAGGGATCAGGCCAATTCGCTCCGGCACATCCCGAAGGGAATCCTCCCATGAAGTCCGCGAAACGTTTTGGCCTGATGCTTGCGCTACCGCTTGCCATCGGGCTGTTCGCTTTGTTCGCCTTGAGTCCCGAGGCGCAAGCGGCCACGGCTTATGCCGCACCGCATGCCGACACCGGCCTGCTGTCGTTGGCGCATGCCGCCAATCTCGTGCTCGCCGTCGGCGCCGACGCGCTGCGAGCGCAGCACGCCGATTATGTCGCTCGCGCGAGCGCCAAGATCGCCGAGGTCAAGGACGGCCTGCCGGCCGCCGACGTCACCCGCATCGAAGGCGAGCACGCCGCGCTGGTGCGCGATGTCGCCACCATCGCCACCGCGCTGGCGACCGCCGAACGCGCGCCGCCCGTCCCGCCGGCCAAGCCCCCGACGCAGACCGCGCAAGGCTGGAGCGGCGAGGATATCGGCAAGGTCACCGCGCGCGCCAAGGCCTTCGGGCTTTCCGCCGACGATGCCACTACCGTCATGGCCGATGTTGCGGTCCGCACCCTCGAGCAGGCCACCGATCGGCTGCAGAGCATGGCCGCGGCCAAGACCTCGCCGCGGCAAAATCCGCATATCACGATCACCCGCGACGTCGGCGATACGCTGCGCACCGCGGTCGAGTCCTCGATCGTACTGCGCGCCAATCCGCAGGCGCTCCGAGCCGATGCGCCGGAACGCGAAATGGCGCGCGCCTATCGCGGCATGTCGTTGATGGAAGTCGGCCGCGTCTTCATCGAGGAATCGCAGGGCATCAAGCTGCGCGGTCTCGACAAGCGCGAACTGGCCGGCGCGCTGCTCGGCATGAACACCCGCGCCGCCGGCATGCATTCGACCTCCGACTTCGCCAATCTGCTGGCCAATGTGGCGTCCAAGCGCTTGCGCAGCGCCTACGAGGCCGCTCCGTCCGATTGGAAGAAGCTCGGCCGCCAGTCGAATAACCCGGACTTCAAGGAAAAATCCGTGGTGCAGCTCTCGTCTGCCCCGGCCTTCAAGAAGGTGCGCGAAGGTGCCGAGTTCACCTATGGCGGTCTGACCGACGGCGTCGAGAAATATGCGCTCGCCACCTACGGCCGCATCATCGCCATCACCCGGCAGACTTTGATCAACGACGATTTGGGTGCCTTCGACCGGCTGCCGACTCTGCTCGGTCGCGCCGCCGCCGACTTGGAGGCCGACACGTTCTGGGCGATTCTGTTGGAGAACCCCAACATGAATGACGGCGACCCGCTGTTCCACGCCAACCATGGCAATCTGTTGAGCGCAACGGCCATCGACGAGACCAATCTGGCGCTGGCGGAGAAGGCGCTGGCCGATCAGCGCGGTCTCGCCGCCAAGGCCGCCGACCGTCCCTATCTCAATCTGCGCTCGAAATACTTGGCGGTCGGCAATGCCAAGAAAGTCCAGGCGCAAAAAATGTTGACCGCCGTGCAAGCGACGGCGACCAGCGGCGTCAACCCGTTCTCGAACGCCATGGAACTGTTGGTCGAAGCGCGCATCACCGGCAACAAGTGGTTTACGTCGGCCGACCCTGCGACCATCGACACCATCGAATACTCCTATCTCGAAGGTGAGCAGGGCGTGTTCACCGAACAGCGCATCGGCTTCGAGGTCGACGGCATCGAGGTCAAGGGCCGCCTCGACTTCGCTGCTCATGCGATCGATTGGCGCGGCATGGCCTACAACCCCGGCGCCTGATTGCGCTCTTAGCTTGGTCGCATTTTCTACGGCGAACCGGTTTCCGCTTCGCCTGAAAATGCTCCAACCGAAACTGCGGGGCCGGCGCGTGCCGGTCCCGTCGCGACCTCACCTCATTCCGCAGATTTATGGCTAGGAGCCACCGATGAAAAACTATCTCCACCCCGGCGAATCGATCGACGTCGTGACGTCGGCCGGCGGTTACACCTCCGGCAACTTCTATGTGCAGGGCCTGATCGCCGGCGTGGCGCTCAACACCTCGCTCGAAACCGAGTACAACGTCCTCAAGACATGCGGCGTGTTCGAACTGCCCAAGACCACCGGCCAGGCCTGGACGCTCGGCCAGCAATTGTATTGGGATCCGTCGACTTCGAAGTTCACCACCACGCCCGGCGAATTGACCTCCTACGGCGCGGCGGCGGCTGCTGCCGCCTCTGCCGACACCGTCGGCGAAGTCAAGATCGGCGGCGGCGTGCCGGTTGCCTTCGGCCCGATCGGCCAGCAGGCGGCGGTCGCCGACCTGACCGAGAATGCCGGCGCCCTCGGCGGCACCAGCGACGGCAATCTGCCGAGCCTGACGCCGACCGCGGTCACCACGGCGGCGCTGACGGCGACCAATCCGGCGGCGCCAACGGCCTATTCGGCGCATGCCTCCGGCTCGACGCCGGTGACATCGAACGCGGCGACCGATCTCGATACGACGGCCGCGGCCTTGGCGACGCTCGTCGGTGAGGTCGCGACTTACGAAACGGCAATCAGTGCGCTTGTCGCCGACGTGGCCGCGCAAAAGGCGGAACAGGACAAGCTGGTCACCGACCTTGCCGCCGCGGTCGCGGCGATTCGCGAGGTGGCGGCCAAGACCAACGCCGCGCTCGCCAAGCTGCGGCTGGCCGGCGTGATCGAAGACGCCTGAGTCTAGCGTCCGATCGCCAAGGTTAACGCATCATGAGCATCTTCGGCGGGCTCCCCGACATCTTCACCGAAACGCTCGGCGAGCCCGTCCTCTATACGCCGGCCGGCGGCTTGGCCGTCACCATCAACGCCATGGTGGTCGACGAGCCGCTGCTGGCGAACTTCGAACACGCCGACCAGACCGCCAACAAGACCGTCGCTTATGTGCGCAGCGACGACGTGGTCGGCGTCAAGCAAGGCGACGGCCTGGTCGAGACGGAAAATCCGGTCGGCGTCAACCGCAGCTTTCGCATCGTCGAGCCGATCCAACCGGACGGCAAGGGCATGACCTCGCTCATGCTTGAGTTGCTGGAGGGTTAAGTTGCTGCACGCCCGCACGCAAATCCGCGCCGCCGCCGCCGCCGAGCTGGCCGGCCTGCCGACCACGGGATCAAATGTCTTTCCCGGCCGCGTGCGCCCGCTTGCCAAGGGCACGGCGGCCGCGCTGTTCATCTATTCGCTGGAGGAAGACGCCGCGGTCGACGCCATGGCGTCCAGCATGGGCAAGCCGCCGGTGCTGGCGCGCCCGCTCACGCTGATCGTCGAGGGCCGTGTTTCGCTCGGCGGCGACGTCGATCCGGAAGACACGCTCGACCGGATCGCGCTCGAGGTGGAAACCCGGCTTGGGCCCTCGACGCTGGGCGGCCGGCTGCTCGAGCTGGCACTGGTGCATACCAAGCTGGAGATCATGGCCGAGGGCGACAGCATCCTCGGCGCGGTCTCGCTGCAATATCGCGCGCTCTACCGCACGGCGGAAGGCGCGCCGCAAACGCTGCTTTGATTTCTCACACCGCAAAGGATTTGATCCATGGTCGCTCTTACCATCACCGCCGCCAATGTCGTCTGGCAATCCGGTACCAAGCCGCTCTCCGACCAGGTGGCCGGCGAGGCCTTCATCGCCGGTGCCGCGATCTATCTCGCCGCCAACGGCAAATGGCTGAAGGCGCAGGCCGACGGTACCGCCATCGAGGCCGGTTCCGGTGGCATCGGCATGGCGCTGGCGACGGCGGATGCCCTCGGCGCCCGCATTTCGGTGGCGCTGCCCGGTGCCATCGTGGCGATCGGCGCGGGCGCCGCGGGCGTCGTCTACCATCCGGGCGGCACCGCCGGCAGCCTGGTGCCGACCGCCGATCTGGTTTCCACCAATAAGGTCACCGTCGCCGCCCTCGGCATCGGCACCAACCAAGTGCAGCTCGCCGGCGATTACAACGCCGGCAGCGTGCTCGCCTGACCCGCCTTCGCTTCGCTTCGGCGCGGCAAGTCCGCCATAGCGCTTTTTCATTTCAGATCAGCCAGGAGAGAAAACCATGTCCACCACCCACGGCAAGAACGGCGCCATCAAGGCCGGCGGCGCGGCCGTCGCCGAAGTGCAGGAATTCGCCGTCACCGAATCCGCCGGTACAAACGACGACACCGCCATGGGCGATACCGACGAAACCCATCTCGTCGGCATCAAATCCTGGAACGGCACGCTCAAATGTTCCTCCGATGCCTCGGATGCCGCGCAGCAGGCCTTGGCGGTGAGCGCGTCGATCGCGCTCGAGCTTTATCCCGAGAGCGCCGGTTCCGGTCAGGAAAAGCTGACCGGCACGGCGACCATCACCGAGGTGACGCGCAACGTCAACCGCAGCAACGTGGTCGAGCGCAACCTCAACTTCAAGGGCAACGGCGCCCTCACGCACGGCACGGTGTGATCATGAGCGTCATCGACCAGGTCACCGCGCACTACGCCGCCAACCGCCAGCAACATATCGACGTGCCGGAATGGGGCGTCGACGGCGTGCCGCTGCGCATCTATTGGGATCTGCTCACCGTCGACAAGCGCAAGAAGATTTTTGCCAACGAGCAAAACAGCGACGTCGATACCGTGGTCGCCATGGCCTGCGACGAGCAGGGCAACAAGATGTTCGATCTTGCCGACAAGGCCAAGCTCAAGGTCGCCGCCGATTCGGCGCTGCTCACGCGCATCGCCCGCAAGATGATCGGCATCGACCGCATCAGCGAGGCGATGGTCGAGGCCGCCGTAAAAAACTGACGCACGATCCGGCGCGCCATTTCCTGTTCGCGCTCGCGGATCGTCTCGGCAAGACCGTTTCCGAATTGTCGGCCGTGCTGACGCTGGAAGAAATGGTCGAATGGGAAGCCTATTTCCGCCTCAAGAAAGCTGACGCCTGATGGCCACCCGCGAAGACTACGACATCGTCCTGCGCGCCACCGACCGGACGCAAGGCGCCTTCGCCTCGGCGCGGGGCGGCGCCAAGGGGCTCGACAGCGCGGTCGGCATGCTGCGCGCCACGCTGGGCTCGTTCGGCATGGCGCTGTCGGGCGCCGCGCTGGTGAGCTTCAGCAAGGACGCGGTGACGGCGCTGGCCGATATCGGCTCAACCGCCAAGCGCGTCGGCGCCACCACCGATGCCGTGCAGGCCTTGCGCTTCCAGGTCAAGCAGGGCGGCGGCGATTTCAGGGACGCCGACACCTTCCTGCAGCGCTTTGCCGAGAGCGCTTCCAAGGCCGGCACCGGCGGCGGTTACCTGGCCAAGGTGTTCCACGCCAACGGCGTCGCGCTCAAGGATCAGAACGGCAACCTGAAAAGCTCGACCGAGCTGCTGACGGCCTATGCCCGGCTGGTCGCCAATACGACCTCGCACGAGGACAAATTGCGGCTGGCGCGCGAGGCCGGCGGCAAAGGCTCCGGCGCGCAAATGTTGGAGACGCTGGAGAAGATCGCGCGTTACGGGCTGCCTTCGGTCATCGCGGAGGCCAAGCGGCTCGGCGTCATCGTCGACAAGAACTTGATCGACAAGGCCGACGAGGTCGACAGGAAGTGGAAGCTGTCGACCGATCAAATGAGTGCGTATTTCAAGTCAGTTGCGGTCAGTGCAATTGGAGCTCTTCAAGAATTTAACGACAAGGCCTCGATTGCGGTCGCTTTGGATAATGGAACCGCCAATCTGAGGCAGTTGCAATATGCGATTGCGTTAGCGCGCAAGGCCGGCTCGCCAATCGATCCATCGTGGATTGCGCAGATGGAACGTCTGCTGGAAATGCAGCGGGAGCTTAACAAAGGCAATTTACCGGCGTTCCGCGGAGATGCAAAACAGACGGTGCTGCCGCTGGAAAACGACGCGCTCGAAAAGCAGATCGCTTCCATCCGCAAGCACGTCGCCGCCACCGAGGCCGATGCCTTTGCCGTCGACGCCACCGCCGGCGCGCAGGCCGAGCTGCGCACGCGCGCGCAGCTGACCGAAGCGGTGCTGAGTTCCGGCGTCGCCGTCGCCGGCAACTATGCCGCCGAAATCGACAAGATCGCCAAGCGCGCCGGCGCCGCCGCCGACATGCTGGCGGTGATGAATCTCAAGAGCGACATTCTGTTCGAGCGCTCGCAATTCGGCCGCAGCGACACCGAGCAGGCGATCGCGGCGCGGCTGCGCGCCGCCAAGCTCCCGATGGATGAAACGACCCAGTTTTGGCAGACGCAGATGCGCATCAACGCGACGCTCAAGACCAGCGAGGATCTGTCGATCAGTTTCGCCGACAATTTCGGCCAGGCCATGCTGCAGGGCAAGACGAGGACCGAGGCGCTCAATAATGCCGTCCGAAGTCTCGCCAGCAGTCTGATGAGCATGGGCTCGCGCCAGTTTGTGCAAGGGATTTTCGGTTTGGTCACGAGTTCCTTTGGCGGCGCCGGCGACCCCGGTGGCGCCGACGGCACCGGCTTCGATCTCGGCGGCTATACCGGTGCCGTCGGCCGCAACAAGATCGCCGGCGTCGTGCACGGCGACGAGTTCGTGGTCAACGCCGACGCCACCGCCCGTTATCGCGGATTGCTCGAAGCCATCAATGCCAGTCCGATCAGGGGCTATGAGGCTGGCGGTTTTGTCGGCTCTTCGTCGATCGCGGCCTGGAGCGGCGGCCCGGTCGCGGTCAACGTGCAACCGGTCGTCAGCGTGCATATCGAGAATAATTCCGGCCAGCAGGTCGCGGTCAGCCGGCAGAAAGCGCCGACCGGCTTCGATGTCGGTCTGCTGATCGAGGCCATCGACGGCGCCATGGCGCAGCGCCAGGCCGACGGCACCGGCTCGCATTCCAAAGTGCTGCGCGACCAATATGGCGTGTCGAGGAAATTCGCATGACCGCCAAGGCCTGGCCGGAAGTCATCCTCGGCCGCCCGGTCTTGCGCGCGGGCTTCAAATATCAGCGCCAGCCGGCGATCGAGCGCACCGAAATGGACGACGGGCTGGCGCGCGGCCGGCTCTATAACAGCAACCCGCTGGCGCGCGTGCCGTGCCAATTCGTGTTCGACGAATTCCAGGTCGCGTTCTACGAGGCCTGGCTGCAAACGGTCGCCAACCGCGGCGCCTCGTGGTTCACTGTCTATCTGCCGCTCGAGGGGGTGACCTACCGGCAGGTGCTCGCCCGCGTGGTCGGCGAGCCGCCGCGCCTGCCGTTCGCGGCGCTGTCCATGGTTGCCCAGATCGAATTCGAAATTCACGATTCGCTGATCCTGCCGGACGGCATCGTCGAGCTGGTGCTCGAATTCGGCGCGACCGGCGTGCAGGAAATGGACACCGCCTTGCAGGATTGCTCGCTGCAGCCGTTCTTCGATGCCTGGGCGGCCGGATTCCCGGCCTAGAGCATGAACCCGAAAAGTGGGAACCGGTTTTCAAATAAGATCATGCGCGAGAAAAATACCTAGCCATGCCCGGCGATCCGACACTCGACGAGGTCTTGCAGGAGGCTTACGCCTCGGCCTCGCCCGACAAGATTCTGATCGACACCATTTCGATCTATTACGACGGGCTGGTCGACGGCGAAGACAATCCGGCCGAGCTCTATCTGTTCAACGGCGAGAATTCCACCACGGTGAGCGAAGCCGGCGTGCCGATGCTCACCGCGCGCATCGAGGACGGCGCCGCCAGGAAAGCCGGCGAGCTGGTGACCTATCTCGGCATCTCGTTCAAGATCGTGCTGGCGCCGATGAACAATGAGCCGGTGGCTTCCGCCATGCTCACCGTCGACAGCGTCGGCCGCGAAATGAACGACGCGCTGGAAGCCGCCGCCAAGGGCGGCAAGGCGATCGAGGTGACCTACCGGCTCTATGTCAAGGGCCAGGAAACGGTCGGTCCGCAATCGCTTCCCCCGCGCAAATTCGTGTTCTCCGGCGCCGAGGCGGCCAACGCCTCGGTCAACGGCCGGCTCGCCTTCCTCGCCATCGGCAACAGGGCTTATCCCTTTGACAGCTATCGCCCCGAAAACTTCCGCACGCTGCAATTCGGCTGAGTTGCATTGGGCCGCCGGCCTGGTCGGCAAGCCCTATCGCTCCGGCGCGCGCGGTCCCGACGCCTTCGACTGCTGGGGCATTGTGCAGTTCGGCTGGCAGCAGCGTCTCGGCTTGAACGTGCCGGACGTTCGCTTGCGCAGCGCCGCGATGTTTCGCAGCGTGATGCGCGGTGGACACGTTGCAGTCGATGATGTCGAGGCTGTCGAGGTCGATGCGCCGGCCGAGCTCGATGCGGTCTACATGACCTCGCGCCAGCATCCGCATCATGTCGGCCTTTGGATTGCGCCCGACGCTTTGGGCGGCGTGCTGCACGCCATTGAAGGGGCCGGCGTCGTGTTCCAGCGCCGCGCCGATCTGATCGCGCATGGCATCGCGATCGTGAAATTCATGCGGCTCAAAATCTAATGGCGACGATCCACATCTTCACCAATATGGAAACGGCGGCGCCGCAGCAGGCCTCGCGCGTATTCCCGCGCCGCATGCGGCTGTCGACCGCCGCGCGCCGTTCCGGCCTCGATCCGCGCCGCGAGGTGCTGATCGCCCAGCGCAACGGGCGCTGGGTGCGCCAGCGCGATTGGTCGCAGACGCTGGTCGGCAAGAACGACGTGGTCAAATTTGTGGTGATCCCCGGCAAGGGCGACACGCTGCGCACGGTGGCGCTGCTGGCGGTGCTGGTCATGGCGGTTGTCGTTGCCGGGCCCTTGGGTGGCTCGGCTTGGCTCGCCGGCGCCGGGCTCGGATTAAGCGCCACTCAGGCCGGAGCCCTCATTATTGGCGGCGCCATGATCGCCGGCAGCTACGCCATCAACGCGCTGATCCCGCTGCCGCGCCCGGACGCGCCCGGGCTGTCATCCTTCACCGACGTCAATTCGCCGACCTACGCCTTCACGGCGTCGTCGCAGCAAAACCTGCCGCGTCTGGGCGGCAAGATCCCGGAATGGTTCGGCTATCATCGGGTCATTCCCGATCTGGCGGCCACCGCCTGGTGGGAATGGGCGGATGGCAAACAGACGCTGCATCAGACATTGTCGCTCAGCAATGGCGAGATCGAGGTCGACAAGATCGAGCTCGGCCGCACGCCGATCGAGACCTTCGAGGAAATCGGTTACGCCTTGTTCGGGCCTAATGTCACCGCCGATCTGTTCGAGGCCGAGGTCTATCAGGCCAATGACGTCGGCGGCATCGAGCTGACGGCGCCGAACGAGCTGGTGGCGCCCGATGACGGCGTGCGCGGACCGTTCACCGGCTTGCCGCCGGGCCAGACCGGCGCGCAATTCGGCCTCGATATCGGCTTTCCGCGCGGCTTGTTTCTGCAGGGCGGCGGCGGTGCGCTCACCGGCAAGACCGTGCAGTGGCGGGTCGAGGCGTGCGAGATCGACGACGCCGGCGCCGAAGTCGGCAGCTGGTTTAAGGTCGCCGACGAGACCTTTAATTCGACCCCCGGCTCCGGCAACACCTCGACGCCGGAGGCCGGCATCACCGGAGAATTCCGCGGCGGCGGCTATGCCACCAGCAACGATCTCAATTCGCCGCTGACGGTGTCCTACCGCTACACGCTGGCATCGTCTGGTCGCTATCAGTTCCGCGTCACGCGGCTCGACAGCAAGGATCTGACCTCGCTCGCCGGTCACGACCTGGCCTGGAGCGGGCTGCGCGGCTTTCTCGGCGATGGCGACTATGGCGACGTGACCATCCTGCAGATCGCCATCACCGCCACCGCCTCGGTCAACGATCGCACCGTGCGGCAGATCGCGGTCACCGGCACCCGCAAGCTGCCGACCTGGGATGCCGAGCTTGAAGAATGGACCGCTCCGGTCGCCACCCGCTCGATCGCCTGGGCCGTGGCGCATGTCATCAGGGGCGACAACGGCGGCCGTCAGCCGGACGAGAGTTTCGACCTGGAGGCGTTGCTGGCGCTGCACGCCACCTGGGAGGCGCGCGGCAATTATTTCGACTATTACGCCAGTTCCGCGCGCCCCCTTTGGGAAATGCTGCAGACGATTTTGCGCGTCGGCCGTGCGGTGCCCTATCGCCAAGCCCATATGATCCGCTTCTACCGCGACGCGCCGCAGACCATGCCGGCGGCTTCCTTCACGCGCGCCAACATCGCGCAGCGCAGCTTGAAGATTATGTACCGGCTGCCGGAGCCGGAAGACGACGCCGACGGCATCGAGGTCAAATACTTCGACCGCCGCACCTGGAACTTCAACACCCTGCGCAAATCCTTTGTCGGCGCCGGCGTGCCGGCGCGGCCGATCGCGCGTGCGCTCGACGGCTGCATCGAGGTCGATCGCGCGCAGGAAGAACTCGACTATTACGTCGCCGATTATACGCTGCGCCCGATCAGCGCCAGCTTCGACACCGAAATGGACGGCATGTATCCGTCCTACGGCTCGCTGGTGTTGATGCAGCACGACTCGCCGCGTTGGGGCTTGTCCAATCGCGTGCTCGATTGGGATGCCGCCAATCTGACGGTGACGCTGTTCTCGCCGCCGTTGTGGACCTTCGCCGATGGCGGCTGGTTCGCGCGCTTCCGCGATATCCGCGGCCGGCCGTCGGCGCAGGTGGCGATCGCCTCGGCGCCGACCAGCACCACCATCGTGCTGCAGGAGGCGCCGGTCTATGACGACGATACCGCGTTCGATTTCACGCTGTCTGATTCCGAATTGCTGCATGTCACGCTCGGCCGCAGCACGGATGCGCCCAAGCTGGCGCTGTTCAAGGAAATGACTCCCGGCCAGGGGCGCAAGTGCTCGGTCAAGGTCGTGCTCGAAGACCCGGCCGTGCACGTCAACTGAGTTCCTTACATCTCGCAAAAGTCAGCCGCTTAACGGCCGCGCCCGCGCGCGGCCTTGCGCAGGAATAAGCAATGTCCAGCATTCTCGAACTTGTTGTCGCCGCGGCGGAAGATATCCAGACCAAGCGCGACGAGATCGTTATCGATGCCGAGCGGCTCAATGACATCGTCAACGGCCCCTCTTCCGGTGCCGGCAGCACAACCGATGTGCTGTCGAGTATTGCATCCGGGACCGGGACGGTCAGCGGCGATCTCACCAACGCCGGCGGTTTGGCGGCCGCGCAAGACGGCAACGTCGTCCAGGCCGCGGCCGCCTGCGCCGCGCGTACCGTCTCGGCCTCCGGCTATAGCAACGCCATTCGCTGGGATTGGGGTGCCGGCGTCACCAAGAAGATCGGGCGCATCCGCATCCATGCGCCGAGCGACGCGGCGATTCTCGGCGGCGTTACGGCTGGCACGACCTTCAAGCTGCGCGGATCGGCCGACGGCGCGTCCTGGGTCGATCTCTATGTTGCGGCGGCCGCGGTCGGCGCCGCGGGCGAAGAAATCGACATTTCCTCCGGCATCACGACGACGACCGCCTATCGTCATCATGAATTGAATTTCAGCGGCAACGGCACGACTGCGATCGCGGTCGCCGAAACCGAGCTGTTCGAGATCGTGACCGTCAAAGCGGTCGCGAAGCTCCTGGCCGACGCCGACGCCACGCTGCGCTCGAAATGGCCGGCGCCGCTCACGCTGGCGCTGGACTTCGACGATGCCACCGGGGCTGGACCTGCCGCCGGCGAATTCCGGCTCGGCTCGGCGCCGCAGAATACCTCGGTCGTGTTGCGCGTCAGCGAAACCGATGCCGGCGCCGTGTCGGCGATCGGCCGGCTCGACGCCGCCGGCCGCTCCAGCAACCCGGTCATGGGCGACGTGCTGATCGTCAAATATGGCGACAGCACCAAATGGCTGATCGCGGAATATACCGCGATCGTCGACAATGCCGCCGACCGCGACATTACGATTGCCATCAACGATTTCAGCGCGGCCAATCCGTTTACCGATGGCGATCCTTGCCTGGTGTCCTTTCTGCCGGCGGCCGACAAAGGCGCGGCCGGCGCCGACGGCGCCGGCGCCGGCGACGTGCAAAGCGACGACGACCCGACCGTGGTCGATGAGATTGTCGGTTTCTCGACCACCACCAAGCATGTCAACGGCGCCGCCTTGGCCGCGCTGCTCGCCGGCAGCGGCCACACCGCCGTACAAAAAGTGTTCGGTCCCTGGTCCGGCATCGCGCTCGCCGGCACGACCGACATCAGCGCCAGCAATACGCTGCTGGTCAAGATCACCGCCGGCACCGGGCCGATCGCCTCGTTCGGCACGACGCGCGACGGCTGGCTGCGCATCGTGCGCGCCGACGTCGCGTTCACCATCACGCGCGACGCCACCAATCTGGAGACGCCGAACGGCGTCGATGTTTCGGTCGGCGTCGGCGATATCCTGCTGATCGTGCGGGAAAGCTCCGAATCCGTCGCCAAGACGCAGGTGCTGGAGGTCATCAAGGCGGATGGCCGCGCCTATCGCGGGCCGAACGATATTCCGCAAAACCTGTCGCTGTCCGGCATCATCGCGCCGGCGCAGATCACGGCCAGCCAAAACGACTACGCGCCGACCGGTCATCAGACCGCGTTTATCGAACGGCTCAACTCGGATGCCGCGTGCACGCTCACCGGGCTTGCCGCGCCGACCTCGGGCCGCGCCGAAGTACGCGTGCTGTTCAACGTCGGATCGTTTGCCATCACCTTGAGCAACGCCGACGCCAGCTCGTCGGCGGCCAACCGTTTCGAGCTCGGCGCCAATTTCGTTATCGCCGCCGGCAAATGCGTGATGGTCTGGTACGACACCACGTCGAGCCGCTGGCGGCCGTTGTCGCAAGTGCTGCCGTGGGGCGCGCTGGCCATCCTCGATCGCGTCACCGTCATCGATCGGGACTTGACGCTGTCGGGCGACATCTCGCCGACGCAGCTGGCGGCCAATACCAACAATTGGGCGCCGACCGGGTTTTCGACGGCGAGCGTTATCCGCGCCTCGACCGACGCCAGCCGCAACCTGACCGGCATCGGCGCGCCGTCGACCAAGCGCGTCATTCGTCTTTACAACATCGGCTCCAACGCGCTGGTTCTTAAAAACGAGGATGCCAATTCGAGCGCCGCTAATCGTTTTTCGTTCGGTGCCGATCGTACGCTGGCCGGCGGCGACGGGCTTGAACTTTGGTATGATCTTACGTCGAACCGATGGCGCGCCAGCGCCATCATCGCGGCCGGTGGGGGCGGCGGGTCCGGCACCACGACTTGGGGCGTTTGCGACGGTCGCTTGACGCTCGCTACCGGCACGCCGGTCATGACGACCGCGCAGACCGCCAAGACCGTGCTCTATTGGTCGCCTTATCGGGGCGGGCAGATCGGGCTGTACGACGGCGTTAGTGCCTGGTCGCTCATCACCGCGACCGAAAAGTCGATCCCACTTACCGATACGCAGACCGGCACGACGACCAACGGCTCGGCCGTCATGACCGACCTGACCGACACCTCGCAGCTTGTCGTCGGCATGGATATCGCCGGCACCGGCGTCACCGGCGGCACAACGATTGCATCGATCGATAGCGCGACGCAGATCACCATGTCGGCGAACGCGACGGCATCTGGCGCCAACTCGATGACCTTCAAGCTGCCGGTGAGCAGCATGTTCGACGTGTTCGGTTTTAATAATTCCGGCGCGCTCAAGCTGGAAATTCTGAAATGGACCAACACCACCACGCGCGCGACCGCGCTCACCACGCAAGACGGCGTGTTGGTGAAGACCGGCGCCACCACGCGGCTCTATCTCGGCTCGATCGCCACCACCGCGACGCTCGGCCAGACCGAATATTCCTTCGGTGGCACGGCCTCCGGCGGCACGGCGGCCAATCTGCTGGTCTACAACTACTACAACCGCACCGACGTCGAGGCGCTGGTGCAGGACAGCGCGACATCTTGGTCCTATGCGACCGCAACGCTGCGCTCGGCCAATAATTCCAACAACAACCGGATCAATTTTATCGTCGGCGTGTCCGAAGATGTGGTGAAGGCAACCTATGACGCCGTCGTGCGGTATGGCACGGCCGGCAATCCCGCAATTGCGGTCGGGCTTGACAGCACGAGCGCCGCGACCGGCACGCAGGCTGGAATTTCAGCCACCGCTACGGCGACACCCGCCGCCCATACGCACGCCGCGGGGACGTATCTAGACTCCCAATTCAATGCTGTCACCGGCACTAGCGGGTCGACCGCAGCTTCCGCGAGCGCGACGGCCAGTCCGGCGGTATCCATGACCGCGCGCTATTCAGGCTTCCCGGGCGTTGGTCTGCATTATCTACAGGCGCTTGAGATCGGCGGCACCGGGTCGAATTTCTACGGTTCCGGCAACGGCTCGCAGAACGGCCTGATCGGCCATTTCAGGATGTGATCCATGACATTCCCGCTGAATAACTTGACCGATGCCATCGCCAACGTCTGCCCGATCGACGGCGTCAGCATCGGCAACGAAAGCGTGCGCGCGAGCTGGCGCATCGACTTCAAGGCCGCGGCCACCGCCGAGCAGCGCGCGGCGGCGGCGACCGTGCTGGCGAGCTTCGACGCGGAAGCGCCGCCGGAGCCCGATCCGCAAGCGCCGGTGCTCGATCTTAAAGCCTACGCCGCGGCCAAGCGCTATGTGGTCGAGAGCGGAGGCATCGTGTTCAACGCCAAGGCCATCGCGACCGACCGCGACAGCCAAGCCAGGATATGCGCGACGGTCAGCTATCTCGAACAAAATCCGGCGCTCAGCGTCGAATGGAAAACGGCCGACGGCGGCTTTCTCACGTTGAACCGCGCGGGAATGCTGGCGCTGGCCGACGCCGTCGGCTTGCGTGTGCAGGCGTGCCGCGCCAAGGAAGCCGAGGTGGCGGCGGCGATCGACGGCGCCACGATCGCGACCACCGCCGAAATCGACGCGGCGTTTGCGAAGCTGGCGCCGTGAGCGCCTTTACCGGCGAGCTGACGCTGACGCACCTCGACGCAGACTGGCGGCGATGGCGGCTCGAGCAAGTGCTGAGCTACGAGGTCGGCGCGCTCGGCTCGGGGCGCGTCGTGGCGGTGCCGGTCGGTTTCGTCACCGACGGCGCCAGCGTGCCGCGGCCGTTGTGGTGGCTGCTGCCGGCGTGGGGCCGCTATTCGCGCGCCGCGGTCGTGCATGATTTTCTGTGCGACCGCATCGAGCGCGGCGCGGCGCACATCCACGCGGCCGACCGTCGTACCGCCGATGCGATCTTTTACGAAGCGATGACGGTCTGCGGCGTCAACAACGTCATAAAGTTTTCCATCTGGCTCGCGGTGCGGGCTTTCGCCATCATCACAAGGAAATAGACCAATGCAGCGCACGATCAGCATTCTGGAGCGCGTCAAGGCCGGCGGCCTCAAGGCCACCGATCGCATGACCGTCAAATGTGACGACGATCATTCCGGCATCGAAAAGGCGCTCGCCGCCTGCAAGAAGTCCGGCGCCACCATGGTGCTGATCCTGGCCGAGGACGACAGCGTGCTGCGGCATTGGACCGCGCCGGTGGAGACGGAAAAGCCGGCGGCCGAATAAAGCGACTTGCAGCCGGCCCACGATCGGAACCAACGACATGACCATTCAGATCACCGCCGCCGGTCTGCGGCAGATATTCCCGCGCGCGCCGCAGGCGGTGATCGATGCCGACTGGCAGGCCATGCTCGACAAGGGCAAGGTCTCGCACACGCGCCCGCGGTTGACGTATCTGTTTGCCAACGTCGAACACGAGTGCGGCGGGTTCACGATTAAGAACCTCACCGAGAACATCAACTATTCGCATGTGCGTGCCGCGCAGATTTGGCCCGGCCGGTTCCCTGGTGGCGCCGAACAGGTGCGCGCCAAATATGGCAGCGCGCCCGGCTGGCAGCTCAAGATGTTCGACGACGTGTACGGCAACCGGATGGGCAACCGTCCGCTGTCGCACGACGGATCGACCTTCATAGGGCACGGCGGTCCGCAGTGGACCGGACGCGACGGCCATGAAGCGCTAGCACGCTATCTCTCTGAGTTGCTCGGCCTTCCCAGAATGACCGCGGAGGAGGCGGTCCGCTACGCCATCAGCTATCCGGCGCAGCCGGCGGTCTGTGTTGCGTTCTGGATGTGGAAAAACCTCAACGCCAAGGCCGACATCGGCGACTTCAAGGGTGCGGTGAAGCTCTGGAACGGCGGTCAGATCGGCATGGCCGATAGGCTGGCGCAGATGGCGGGCAACGATCCAATCATCAAGCGGCTTGAAAACGCCGAGACTATCATGCCGAAGGCGAAGGAGATGCCCGGCGTGCCGCCGACGCCGACGGCGCCGCCCGAGGTCATCGACGAGGCCACGAAAAGAGAACGCGCGACGCAGAAAACCGGCATCGGGACGGCTGGCGTCGGCGCCGCCGGTGAAGCGACGAAGGCCGGTACGGAAGTTCCTCCGACGCCGCTGCTTGCGCCGTTCGTTACTTACACGCTGATCGGCGTCGGCGTCGCCGTCGTCATCGTCGCCGTGATCCTGATCGCGCGCAAAAAAGCGGCGGTCGCGGCCAATTGGTTCTAACGCCGACAGCACAGCAAGAGAAGCTGACATGAAGTGGCTCTGCATCATCCTGCTATTGCTGGGCGCCGCAGTTGTCGGCCGGGGCATCTATGAACGCAAAAGAGCGGCCAGCGGCGAGCAAAGAGGCTTGGCGGATATCACGATCGGTCTCGGCGCGGCGGTTCTCATTCTCGATGCCGCGATCTTCATCGTCTGGAAATTGGTGACGTGACATGGCGGGGCTGCGCGGCTTTGTCCTGGTCTGCCTCGCGTGGCTGGCCATTGCGTTTGTCGTTGCGGCCTTTGTTCGCCCGACCGAGCGGGCGTGCCCGGCCGGCTCGGTCTGCCGCTCGTTCATTGTCGACATGAAAGCGGCGGTCCGTATCGCGAAGCGCTGCCCGCGCGCGTCGGAGGACGACATCGTTAACTCGATCGACTCGCAGGAAGTCAACGAAGGGCCAGCCGCCGCCGACCAGATCGACGATCTGGTATTCGGCGCGCTGCTGTTCATCGATTGCAAACCAAAGGTGACATCCCCATGACCATCTCACGCCTGCTGCTCGCCATCATCGCGCTCGGCGCGCCGGCCGCGATCTATTGGTTTTTGGTGCGCCCGCGTCTGCGCGCGCGCTTCACCGATCTGTACGCCGACATCGACAGCTTCTGGGCGCGCTGGTGGGCGCGCGCGGTCGCCTTCCGCACCATGCTGTTCGGCGCCATCGGCTTGATGCTGCCGGAAGTAATCACAGGGGCGGCGGCGCTGGCATCGAGCGATATTTCGTTTCTGCCCGGCCACTGGCAGGACTGGATCAGGGGCGCGGCGCTGGTAGCGACGATGCTCGGGCGCGCGGTCGCGACCGCGCCGCGCGAAGAACCGCCGAAAGGATAGGACGATGCTTGGTTCAATCATCGGCGCACTCGGGGGTAATATTGTCGACAGCCTGCTCGGCAAGATAACCGGCGTTTTTGAATCGTATTTCAAAAAAGAGATCAGCATGGAGGAACTGAGGACACAGGTTCTCAAATCGCTGCTCTCTACGTTTGCCGAGGTCGAAAAGGCTCACGCAGATTCGATTGCCAAGACGTTTGATTCGTTCATGCGCGCAGCAGCGCAAAGCAAGATCATGCAGGTGGTGTGGGCATCGGTTGCTATTTCTCAACTGCTTGTACTGCTTTGGCATCAGGTTGGCATTCCAGCGCTCGTCTACTTTGCCGCGACCAAATATCCATCATCCGGCGCAACCGTCGATTGGGCGTATGCGCTGTTGATGTTCTGTTTGGGCGGCGGGGCAATTGCTTTGCGCGTTGGCCCGGCCTCCGGTGCAGGCATCGTCGATCAGTTAAAGGGTCTTATCGCTAAGCGTTAAAAGCGGCGCGCCGCCGTAGCCGGAAAGATCAATGACACACATCATGGGCAGGAAATAGCCGATGGCGCCCCGCACCACCAGCGTAGACCGCGAACTCGGCGAGCTGCGCGGTCGCCTGCATGCGTTGGTACAGGAGTTTGAAAAAGAGAGCGACAAGCAGGCAATATTTCGGAGGGATTTTCACATCGGCTTCGATGCGTTGAGCGCGGCGGTACGCACACTTACGGACTTCATGACGACCAACAAGCCACTGATGGATGACTATCGCGAACACCGGGCCGAAAGGCGCGGCTCGGAGCGGATCAGGAAATGGCTGCTCGCCGCGGCGGTTAGTTTGGCTAGCCTCGCCGGCGCCATCTTCAACGAAGCTTGGCGAAATTTAACACATGTTAAGTAATGGCCCGCGCAAGCGCTGATTTTGTAACCGCGTAGCCATTCCAGGACTTCAATTCCCATCGATCTTCACCGCGCGCCTCGGAGGTGGCGCGAGCGCACGCCTGCATCAAAACGGAGAAACACCATGACACTGCGAACTGCCATGGCGGCACTCGCCGCTTTCCTGCTCGTCGCTCTCGCCAACCAAGCGGAAGCTAGAAATTCTACGGTCACCAAGTTTTGCGGCACACGCTATTGCCCGCAATCGCAGGGCGTCACAAACGGAGTCGTTCGATATAGCAAGAGTGCCTATCACGCCAACACGGTGATCGGCGCCCGTCCGGCCGGCTGCCCATCGCGCTACTGCGGTTGCGGCCTGTCGCTCAAGCTTTTCGGGAAGATCAGGCCCGAACTCAACCTTGCCTGGAATTGGGTCAAATATTTTCCGCGCACAACGGCAGCGCCAGATATGGTCGCCGCCAGGCGCGGTCATGTCATGGGCTTGATTTCGCAAGTCAGTGGAGATGATTGGCTGGTCTACGACGCCAATTCAGGCGGCGGCCTGACGCGAATTCACGTCCGCAGAATACGCGGCTACGTGATCGTCAATCCTTTCGCAAGCCGAATGGCGAACCGATGACGCTGCGCCATCTCAGCTTCACGCTGGCGGAATCGTTCGGTCGGCTCGTAAGTCGCTCCTACGCGCTCGTCTTGGCGCTCGCGATGCTCATCATGATGCTGTGGCTGACGACGCTCGCAACGGCGCGCGACCGCGGGCAATATGCGCAGGTCGATCCGGCTGTCAGGGCCTGGGTCAAGAGCTTGGCGACGCCGCGCAGCGGTTCGGCCGGCTGCTGCGACATATCCGATGGCCAGCCGCCGGAAGCGATCTGGGACATGGGCGGCGGCCGTTACCGCGTGATGATCGAGGGCCGCTGGCACGACGTGCCGGACGATGCGCTAATCGGCGAGCCGAACCGGCTCGGCTATGCCGTGGTGTGGTTTCGGATGGACGGCGACCGGCCGGATATCCTTTGCTTTCTGCCCGGCGCCGGCGGGTGAGTTTGTTTGGGATGATTGCCTGACGTTCTAGGCCGGATCGTGACGACGAAAGCCTCGCCGGCCGCAAGCCGGCGGGGCTTTCGCTTTTCGCGTTCGAGCGGCGGCCCGCGCGAACGTAACCGGACCGCGCCATGAAATGCCACGATATGAACGGAACAGAACGCGTCAAAGCGTGGCGCGCTCTTGCGCTGCGATGTGGAAAGCCCTATTAAATCAACGCGGAGTGTAGCGCAGTCTGGTAGCGCACCTCGTTCGGGACAGGGGGGATTCAACCCCGCCGCGGCTGGATCATCCAAGCCTTATCAATGGCTTAGCCGCCTTGACCTGAGAACATCGCCAGGCTTTGCGCCAGGAAATGGCGCGACCCAAGGGGCTACACCATGAAAACCATCGTGCTTGCGACCGCCGTCCTCGCCGCCTTGCTGGCCGGCTGCGCCCGCGACCTCGCCACGTCGAACGTCGGCAATGCCGCCGAGGCCATCGGCCGGAATAACGATACCAATTTGCCGGGCGGCGCCAGCGGGCGGCCCGACAACGTGGCCGACGCCAATGGCTAGATTGCGGGTGAAAAGTCCGCCCGGTCGGCCAAAAATGCTTGCCGGGCGGCCGGGTGCCTGAATCAATGCGGCTAGCGATTTGCGAGGGATTGGCCAATGGCAGAACGGATCAAGCGAGACGTTAATAACGCCAGCGCGCGGTTTGCGATTATACTTCGCCTTACCAACGGCAAATCTAAGACCATTCCAGCCGGCCGGACTGCACGCGCTATCGTCACAAAAAAAACCGCAATGGCGTCGAACGCTTTATTTCAGCACGCTTGCTGCCGCGTCGGCGGCAAGGCGTCTAGCGCCGACCGCCGAAGGCGCCGGCGGCAGCGGCCTGGAAATCCGGATGATGATGGCCGTAGCCCTCGTCGAGCTGCTCGACCGTGATGCCGAGGAAGCCGGCGGCGGCCCATAGGCCGATGCCCTTCTGCATCAGCCAGGTCGCCGCCGTGTGCTTGAGGGTGTGGCGCACCACCTGGCCGCCGGCCAGTCCGGCATCGCCGAGGCAACCGTTCCAGCCGGTCTTGATCTTGCCGCGCAGCGGCTCGCCGTTGGCCTTGTGCACGACATGGCGCACGGCGCGTCCGGTTCCGGCGCCGAGCGCCCGGTCGAGCCGCTGCCAGCGCGTCAAATGCGGCCGCAGCCGGAACGCGACCGAGGCCTTCGGCCGGCGTTTTTTTGTCTCGCGCTCGTCGCGGCCGCGGCCGTGATAGATCCAGCGTTCGAGATCGAGCCAAGGCGCCGCCACGCTGGCCGACCATTCGGTGCGCCGGATGGTGGCCTCGCGCCGGCCGCTGTAAAGCCCGAGCAGCACGAAGCGGGCGATGTGCGCGCGCCGGGCGCGCACGCTGCGGCCGCGCCGAACAAGGCGGCCGGCGGCGTCGCGCTTGAAGGCCGCGGTCGCCGGATCCCAGACAAAGCCGAGACAGGCGCCGAGCAGGCGCGCCGCCTCGCCGCGCGTCAGCCAGCGCTCGCGCCGCATGGCTTTGGCCGGCAGCGTGATTTTCGGCAGCGCGTTCAAAACATAATCGGCGTGGTAGCAATTGACGGCGGCGCGCAAGTCCTCGAGCTCGCGGCGCGCGGTCGCGGCCGTCACCATGCGCCGGCGCGGCGGCGGCAGGCCGTTGCCGGCGCGCTCGCCGGTGCGCCAGGCGACAAAATCGCGGCAGCGCTGCGCCCTGATCTGGCCGACCATGTCGGCGCCGAAAAACTCGTTCAAGGTTTGCAGGCGGCCGATCAGCTCGTCATGCCGCCGCAGCCGATCGCAGTCGCGGCTGCTGTCGGGCGGCGCCTTGGCGTCCTCGTAGGCGACGAGGACGTCGGCGATGGGCAGTCGATCGGGATTGCGCTCGCCGCGCGCCGGCTGGTGGCGGCCATTAAGATAGCTCTCAAGCGCGTCCGCCGCGCGCGCAACGTCGCCCGCCCCGCCGCCCTTGCAGCCCGTCCGGATATATCGTCCGCGATCGAGGATGACCCAGGCGCCGTCGGCGCGTTGCCAGAGTCGCGGCGGTTTTTCTTTGCGGCCCGGCATGGTTTTAAATTTGGTTTGAGAAACGCTCTGACAGCCTTGGGGGTGGTCAGATACTTGCCCGCGCACAGCGCTTTGGCAAGCCGGCCGCTGCCGGCCGCGCTGCGAAACGAACGCATGGTCAAGGGGCCGTCGGGGCAAAACACCGCCGCCGCTTCCGCCAGCGTCATCGGCTCGTCGTCGGCCCATTGCGCGGGGTGCGGCCGCTCCCGCGCGCGGCGCAACGACCGGCTCATGCTTCCGCCCGCCAGTAGAATCGCGTCGGCTGCCGGCGCGGCCCGGGCATCATGGTGGAAACTGCGATGCCGTCGCGCTCCAGCACGGCGAGCGCCAGGCGGATGGTGCTGGGCGCATAGAGCGCCAGCCGGCGATGGACGTCGCTGCAGCAGATGCCGGGGGCCGCCGCCGGCAGCAGCGCGGTCAGCGGGCCGGCGAGCTGGCCGAGGGCGGTCGGGCGCTGGCTCATGGCTTTTCCGTGCTATAAACTGCCATGATCCGTCTCGACCTCACGATTGCCGAGATCGTCGAATTCGCGGTTAACCCAATGGCCGTTCCCGATCTGGCGGCGGTCATGACGTGCCGCTCGCACGATGGCGCGATAGTCTCGTTCGGCATCGGTCCCAAAGCGCTCGCAACGCTTGTGTCAGCCTTGATCGAAAACTCACCGCGCACGCCCGGAACGCCGGGTCGGAATTAATATCGACCGGCTGCCAGCAGCGCCGCGCCGCGTTCCAGCGCAGCCAGTGGCGGCCGACATCGACCATGATCCCGCGGCGGGGCCCGAACGGACACGGCCGTGAGGCCGGTGGGCAGTCGGCGAGCGGGCGTAGGGCGGTCGGGCGGGGCATGGGCTGCATAGGCGAAAAACTCCTGCTATGCTTGCATCGTCAGGTGGCGGGGTGAGCACATGGAAATCGTTCTGTTCTGGACGGTGTTTGCAATTTTGATTGGCGTCTTCGCGGCCGGCAGAGATCGCAACGGCGTCGGCTGGTTTGCGCTGGCGATGCTGGTGTCGCCCTTGATCGCGTTGCTGATGCTGATTGTGGCCGGCGAGGGCAATGTGACGCGCTGCCCGTTCTGCGCCGAGCGGGTGAAGATGCGGGCGAAAATCTGTCCGCATTGCCGCGGCGACTTAGGGCCGCCGAGCGATATCGTGATCGAGGGCCAAGAGCGGCCGAAGTCGCGCTGGCGCTCGGGCTTGCGATGAGGAAGGGGCATCGGCTGCTTCTCCGCGGAAGCCGCCGTTATATGCGAAAACGCATAGAGCCGTCAATCGCACATATGCTTGTTATGTGAAAACCAAGAAGACCTGCCGGACGGCGGTCTTACGCAGCCGCTAAACGAGGCCGGATCAAGCCGATGACGGTGCCTTTGACGATGACCTTTTCGTCGTCGACGTAATAGGGCCGCAGCAGTTCCTTGTCGAAAGTGGCGGCGACCAGATAAGGCGGCTCGTACACCCGCATCACAGTTTCGGCGCGCATGTTCGGCCAGGAATAGACCTGCGCGCACACCGTGTCGCCGCGTTTCGGCGGCTCGTTCATGTCGATCACCAGGATGTCATTGGGCATGACGCCGGCGCTCTCAAGCGCGCGCGTGCGCATGCGCGTGGAAAATATATTCGCCCGGCCGGCGATCAGCGCGCGCAGCGCGGCATCGATGTCGGTCGGAAATATATTGTCGGTGGCGAGTTCGCTGATATCGCCTCCTCCCGGTGTCGCCAGCGCGCCGGCCTCGGCCGATGGAGCGGCGTAACTGGCGACGCCGGTCGCGCGCGCGATCTTCTCGATGGTGCGCGCATGCAGCGTCGACTTGTTCAACGGGTCGTTGAGGAAGCGCGTCAAGGTCGGCTGGCTGATGCCGGCGCGCCGCGCCAGTTCGGTCGGGGTCCATTGTCGCACCCGAAGAATTTCGACGATCCAGGACGATTGGCTGTCGCGGCTGTTTTCCACGACTTCCTGTATGCCCGGACTTTCCACATACCGCATGTAGATAACTCGCACTTGACAATATGCAGGTTCGCATATTTGCATATGCATGTCGAGGCGATCTGATTCGGGTGAGGCGAGCATGGACTTCCAAGAGATCGACACGGCGAGGAAAAGCATCGGGGTCAGCCAGGCGAAGCTATGCCGGCTGGCCGATATTCACCCGACCACCTATCAGCGCCTGCTCGACGATCCGGCGTCCGGTCAGATGCGCACGCTTCGCAAGTTGAACGAGGCGCTGGCCGGGCTTGGCAAGAAATCCGCCGCCGTGTCGAAGCGGAGGCGCGCATGACGCGTCGTGGCATCCTCGGCCTTTTCGGATTGGCGCCGCTCGCGGGGTTGGCTCAGTTTGCGGAAGGCGCGGTTGTGCCAGCCTCTCCAATGCAGGTGGCAGGGGGACAAAGTGAGCAAATCAGCTGGGTCTTCGACTCATCACTGGATGCCGTCCCGTTTGATGAACCCGGCACGGACTATCTGTTCGGCATAGGTCCGAACAGCATTCAGCGTTGCTGTGTCTGCCCCCGCGATGTCGGCGGCTGCAATAGTGCGCAACGCGCAATCGATGATCCGCTGTCGAATGGCGGCGCGTTGCCGGGGCGGATGGGCGGCGATGAATTCGTCGAAGATCGCCGCGATGCAGGCGTGAATCCCGAGCAGGGCGCCGAGGGTTCCAGGGCTGTCGCTCTTCATGTCTGTTCTCCAAAAGCCCCGTCATATCACTACCCCGCCGAGGCCGCGTCATGAACACCCTCCGCGCGATCCACGATCGCGGCATCTGGCGGCGCATGGTCGAGGGCCCGGCCTGGCCTGTGTCAACGCCGCCGCGCTTCCTCCGCGAACTTGTCGATGCTGATGCGGGCAACGGCAAAATAATTCAGCGCCTGTTCGCGCTCGCTTGGCGGGCCGTTCGCCATTTCGTTGGCCTCGATCGCCGTCAAAATCCGTTCGGCGTCGGCCAACAGCCGGCCGGCGTTGGACTTTTGGCGCAGCAGCAGGACCAGAATAATTTCAATCGCCATCAGGCGGCCGGGCAACTGGACGCCGTGATCGTCGAGCGGCCTTTCTTCCATTTCACTCCCCTATTCCGGTTGAACAAAGCGAGCGTGAAACGTCGGCACCGGCATGACAAGCCCGGCGGTAAACGCGGCCAGCGGAGGCGCGCATGACCTATCAATCGGCCGAACGCGCGTTCTGGATTGGGACCGATAAGCCGTCGCCGCGCGTGACCACCATCATCCGACATCAGCCCGACATCGCCGAGCCGCCGATCGGCGTGCCGTTGCCGCCATTAACCGCGGAACTGTTCGCGCCGCCGCCGTCCGCCAGCCGAATTCCTCCCGGCCTGATCGCGGCGATATTTTTCATCGCTCTGTTGGCGCTCGTCGTCGAACTGGCGCGCCTCGACTGGGCGGCGCTGCTGGAGGTCCTGCAATGAACAAATCCCGCAAGGTACCGCGCAAGATCGACGCCAAGCCGAAACATCGCGGCCGCCGCAGCATCGCGCGCGGCCACAAGGACGCCCGGCGCGGCAAGCAATCAAGCTTGGTGATTTTCTCCGGCCGCTTCGACCACAAGACCTTCGCCGGCATCAAGGCGACGGCGAAGCAAGAGGATATCTCGACCGCCGAGGCCTTGCGGCTGCTCGCGCGCAAGGCCCTCGGATTTTTGACCGAGACGGCAGCGCCCGCTTCGAAGGCCGCCGCTGTTCCATCGTTCGTGGTGACCGGGCGCGGATCGATCGCAGTGCGCGCTGGCGTCCGCATCGGCCGTCGCAGCTTCGCCAAGGCCACACCCATTCGCCTGCCGTCGGCAGGTCTCGAAATCGGCGCCGACTACGGCATCGTCATCAAGGGCAAAACGGCGGTTGCCGAGAAGCTGACGCGGGCGCCATCGGATAAATACGCCGGCGGCTTCCACTTCGCGCCCGGCGGCAATGCGACCGCCGATCGCGGCGCCGACGACAAGCCGGCGATCAATCCGCTCTCGGTCTGGGACCGCGACTTCCGCCCCGCCTGCCCCGATCCGCGCGGCATGACGCGCGTCGAAGCCGATGGCAAGACATTCTGGGTCGATATCTATCTGCTGGCCGCCGATCATCTCGCCGGCACCAGCCGGTTCGGCCTCACCATCGCCGACGGCAACGATCCGCCGGAAGATCCGAACGGCGGTCGCTTCGCCAAACTGCATTACGCGACCGCCGTCGCCGTCATGGCACATCACGGCAAGGGCCTGCTGGCGCCCGACGAGTTCTATGCCGCCGCCGCCGGCGTCACCGAACGCAGCTCGGCCGAAAGCAATCCCAAGATCACCGGCCTCGATGCTGCGCGCACCAGCAAATTCGGCCTGATGCAGGCGACCGGCAATCTCTGGGCTTGGGGCCACGACGGCACATCGGCAAAGCGCGCCTCGATCTTTGGCGGCTCCTGGTTGAACGGCGACTACGGCGGCTCGCGCTGCGCGAGCGTCGCGTGCCGCTGGCCCGACAACTCGGACGAGAA
>Ga0209323_10000324_pt1 | contig 30530 bp, 21 predicted proteins | sample Rifsed19ft2_FD_184014 | JGI IMG/M metagenome (GOLD analysis project Ga0209323, IMG submission 184014) | Soil microbial communities from Rifle, Colorado, USA - sediment 19ft 2 (version 2) | ecosystem: Environmental > Terrestrial > Deep subsurface > Rock core/Sediment | place: Rifle, Colorado...
CAATACAGAAAGAAATAGGAATTGCAAAGGGCAAAGAAGAAGAAAAAGTAGTGTTGGCAGCATGATGCAGCCTAGGAGCTGCTATTGAATTTCAACTAACTTTGGGATTGACTCATGATAAGAATACCAATTGTCGAAAGTGTCGTTATGTATCCTATCTTAAATGTAATGGGATCGTAAACAAACTCCACATTGTGCTTACCTTTTTCAAGGAATATTGACCGCAGTATATAATCAGTCTTATAAATCGTTGTTTCCTTATCGTCAATGTATGCTTTCCAACCGGGATAATATGTATCGCTCAATACCAAAAACCCGTTATTCTCCAATTCGATAGCTATTTTTACTTTGTTTGAAAGGTAGTCTAATTTCTTTATTTTGTAATTTATTTCTTTTTTTTCAAATGGCAGATTTGCCACATTTCCCCTTTGATCTTCTATAATTATTTCTTTAAAAAGGTCAAAATCTTCGCTAAATAATTTTCCTAAAAGTTCGGCTTTATTGTTTAAGACTATTGTTTTTCCAACAACAAAGACACGCGGACAATAATCGACATATTTCGAAACAGTTATTTTTGTACTGTCATTATTGAGTAGAATCTCATCCTTCCCGCCGGTAATTACAAATTTAATGTTTAACAATTTTAAGATATTATTTTGTATATCTAAAGAACGCGCTTGGTTGTTTAGATAATTTAAAAATTCTACATAATTATTTATCTTCAATTCTCCTCCACCCAATAGCTTAAAGATACGATCAGGAAGGCTGGTTTCCCCTGCCAACACAGATTTAGCCCGCAGAAAAGCCGAATCGGTTTTAATGCCGTATAAAAACTGTTGGGTTTTATTATAGGTCGAGCCTATCCTGAACAAATCTTTATCCGACTCTAAATAGGTTATTACATCAGGTTTTGTTATATATACATCCGCGCTGGAATAATAATTAAGATCTTTAAACATAAAGAAAAGGTCTATAACGATTATTAGGGGTATTAAAAACTTTAAAACTTTATAGTCAATCTTTCTGATAGTTCCCAGAAAAAATAAAATTATCCCCGCATTTAAAAAAATTAACATATACAAGAATCCTCTCATTATTTGGGAGTATCTTGTCTCTAAGGAAGTAGGTATTTCTACAAAATGCACCGTATTTATAGATCCTTTTATGAGAGGGAACATCTTTGCTGGCATGAAATAGCCAAGCAAGAAAAAAACAATTAAAAGAGCATCTGTGATAATTATTATCTTTAATACTAAATATAGACAACTATCAGTCTTTTTGCTCTGAAGATTCTTTGTGTTCTTCACACTTGTAAAGAAGTAATGCGCTCCAATACCGGCAATAATTGATAACGAAAATACAGCCAGTTCCATAATTCTAGATGGCCATCTGAATTTATTAAAAAAAGGGAAATAGGCGTAGAAAATATTATAAATGGGTGTATACATGCCTGATGCTAGGATTATCAGCAATATTGTGAGAGTACAAAAAAAAGCAGTGAGTATCCTAAAATTGTTTGAGGCGTCTTTAGGAGATATATCTGTATTTGACAACTCATATTTTTTGCAAAAAAGGGAAATTGTTGATAATAGAATTAATATTAACGTGAATATTCCTACGTAGAAGCTACCCACCCAAAATTCAAACAGAGTTATTCCCCCGAATGCATTTGCATGACTTGGTATACCAAATAGATAAGGTATTAAGAAGGTAAATAAATGAAGCGGATGCAATGAAGCATCTTGTAACTGTGGATTAAAATTTTCAACCCTGAAGGATAATCTGGTCAACTCAAGGGTGGGTAAAAGCTGTATCATGCTTAAGGAAATGGCAATTATTGTAGCTAATGGTAAGACGAAGGACTGTTTTATGATACTTTTTATGTCCCTGGTAGTAAAACCCTGTATTGTTATTCTGACAATCCAGTATAAACATAATGAAAGATAGGTGTAATAAAATGTTTGTGTATGTCCTGCCAACAGTTGAATTGACATGACAACGCCTGTTAAAGTGCCCCACCCCACCGATCTTTTCTTGATGGCATTATCAAGTAGGTAAAATATTAATGGAACCCAAATAATAGTACTTACAAAGCTTAAAAACTCTAACCTGCTAATAGTTACACCATTAAACATAAATATGATTGCAGAGACGAATGCAGCAATTCTGGCCACATTCCAATGTCTCATCAAAATATACATAAAAACACCAGCCAGGAATATATGAAGAACGATGAACCATCGTAATGCAGTAATTATGGGAAGTGTATAAAACATGAGGTTAAGAGGATAGAATACGGCAGTTTGAGGAAAGGCAATAAAAGGCTGTCCTAGGGAAGAATAGGGATTCCAGAGCGGCATTATTCCATTTCTGATAGATTCACGTGCAAAGGTACGCCATGGAATGAAGTCACAATAAAGATCGCGTAAAAGCAATATCTTGTCGTGAAAAATCATTTGTTCGAAAAATAGTATCGTTAAAATGAATAGAGTGGTTATGTAAATTACATCTTTTGCCCTTTCTCCCATTCCCATATAAATAATATCCGTCCTTTTCTATCGAAACTATTCTTCTGTAGGTGTGAATTTAAAAGACCTTACCAAATTTGTAAAATTATTTTGCACATAATCAAATGAATCAGACGGAGACCAGTATACCAGGTCGTATACCTTATTTCCAAACTTGATGACGTAGGAATCTATCTTGAATTTATAATTATCTATTTCACACACGAAAATAGTGTGCATTGCCAGTTGGTTACCCACGATGACGGATTCTTTCCGTAACACCTTTTTCTCTTTCATTCCAATAAAAAGCTGACTATTCAGCATTTCTAAGGAAAGCGCCTTGTTTTCTATGTCGCTGGAGATAAAGGCGATCATGGCATGATGTTGTCTATGCCATAAGGCGATATCTTCTTTACCTACCTTAATCATTTCCCACCCTTTTCCTGGGATGTTTACTGTATAGTTTTTATGTGGTGGTGAAAGGATGCCATCTTTGACCTGCAATTGAGCGCAACCGAGCATTAATATAAAACAGGGTACCCCCAGCTTGCGGATTACATATTTAATTTGAAAATAATGCAATAATTACTCCTTACGAAAAGAATCATTAGAGGTTATGTCCTTATATCCACAAGATTTCGTCCTGTCAAGTTTTTTTCCAAGCAACTGTATCAATCTTTTTGGGTAACAATGCTTGACTTATTATTACTGTTCATTTAACATAATTAACTTAATTGGGACACAGATAAACAGATGAACACCGAGTGCAATTTTGTCTTTTAAATTTCCTTAATCCCGATAATCGTTCGACTGATCCTTCGACAAGCGTTCGACTGAGCTCACGCCGAAGGCTCAGGATGCAGTGCCGTTCATGGTGAGTCTGTCGAACCATCACGACGAAGTCTGTGATTGTCCGCATCCCAAAGGAACTCTATAAAAATATGATTTCTGTCGATACTGCTGTAAAAATAGTTACAGATTTAACGGGACCACTGCCAGCCAAAACAGTGCCTTTTGAGAGTGCCCTGGGATTGTGTCTTGCACAGGATGTCCAATCAGACATTAATATGCCCCCATTTGAACGTTCGGCAATGGATGGTTATGCTGTGATTGCAGAAGATACCGCTCGTGCCCCGGTTGAATTGACTGTGATTGAGGATATTGCAGCCGGTCACATGCCCACAAAAAAGGTGCAACATGGACAGGTGTCCAAGATCATGACAGGTGCTGCGGTCCCTGTGGGGGCTGATGCTGTGGTCAAGGTGGAGGAAACAGAAGACCTTTTGCCACATAATCGAGTAAGAATTCTCAGGACAATCGATAAAGGAAGAAACATCTCGAAAATGGGCGAGGATATGAAGGTCGGGCAGATAGTGCTTCGCAAAGGCATGCCCATACGACCCCAGGAAATCGGCATCCTTGCTACTGTGGGGAAAGCACGTGTTGAGGTGTTTCCCGCCCCAAAAGTTGGCATTATTTCCACAGGTACTGAGTTGGTTGATGTCGAATCTACGCCTTCCGCCGCGCAGATTAGAAATAGTAATGGTTACTCACTCGCTGCACAGGCAAGGAGCTTGAAGGCAGATGTTGAACTGTTGGGTACTGTTAAGGATACCAAAGAGGAAATCTCCCGTATCATGCACAGAGGTTTGCAAAAGGATATTCTGATCCTTTCCGGCGGTGTCTCTATGGGGGAATATGACCTCGTGGGTGATGTAATGAAGGATTTAAATACTCAGATTTATTTTGAGAAAGTGGCGCTGAGACCGGGAAAGCCCGTCATTTTCGGCAAAAAGGACAAGACCTTTATCTTCGCCTTGCCGGGAAATCCAGTAGCATCCTTTGTTACCTTCGAACTTTTCATTTACCCCGCTATACGAAAAATGATGGGATTTACCACCCTTCACAGAACCACATTAAAGGCGTCTCTGGAAGTAGAAATACTTGTCAAGAGAAAGCGGCGTGAATATCGCCCTGCATTCCTTCGCATGCACAACAACCAATGGTTCGCTTCTCCTGTAGAATGGCATGGTTCTGCCGACCTGCTGTCCACCACACGGGCCAACTGCTTACTCATCGTTCGTGAAGATGCAGAAAAACTCAGTGTAGGACAATTGGTTGATGTCGTACTCCTTGATTAAAAGGTGTTAAGGTTTTTTATTGACAAGGCATAACTTTTCTTATAGCTTTAGCCTTTATGAAGACTGTTACTTTTAGAGAATATATAACAGAGATATTAAAAACTGCCGTGTACGAAAAAGGCGAAAGCTCTGATGTAATCATTGCGGAAGCTCCGTGCTTACCCGGATGTTTTACTCAGGGACGAAATTTTGAAGAGGCCAGGGAAAACCTCATTGACGCTATTGAGCTTTGGGTTACCGTCGGGCTGAAAAAAGGCGAAAAAATGCCTGTTGTCAACAGTAGTTGCCTTGCCGCTGACGTAAAGGTGTCAACGAAGAAAAGGGTTTATGGCTAGCCTGAAACCCTGTAAACGGAAGGTATTAATCAGGAATTTGAAGAAATTTGGATTCGATGGGCCATACCCTGGTGGTAAACATAGTTGGATGGAGAAAGAAAATATTCGACTTATTATTCCCAATCCGCATAAGGGCGATATAGACGTTGGACTTATCAGAAGGATTTTGAAACAAGCGAATATAAGTCCGGAAGAGTGGAATAGTGCATAAAAGCTTTGGTGGTAGTTTTGCAAAATAGGATCTGTCAAAGAAAAATCCGGTGACTTGGTGACGTGTGGCAACTTTGCACTTCCTGAATCTCCTTTTATGATGGTTCATTTTCCCATCCGCCTCCGAGCGCCTTGTAGAGGATGACGAGGTTCAGCGATACGGAGCGTTCATTCTGTACCAGTTCTTCCTCTGATGTGCAGAGTGACCGTTCTGCATCCAGCACATTAAGGAAATTGACCAGTCCCTTTGTGAATAGTTCGTTCGCCAGTTCCACGGCGCGGCGATTGGCGTTTACCGCCTCAGTAAGGTTCTTTCTCCTTATGTGTTCTGCGGTGTATGCTACGAGCGCATTTTCGACGTCTTCGAGAGAAGTCAGCACGGCCTTTTCGTAGTTAAGCATTGCCTGTTCCTGCCGTGTATTTTGCACCTGAATATTTGCGCGGATACGTCCTGCATCGAAAATAGGCCAGCGAACGGTTGGCCCAAATGACCATAAGCGGCTGTGGGTAATGGAAAAAGCGTTTATGTCTTCGGTCTGAAACCCGAAGCTTCCTGTCAGAGAAAATTTCGGAAACCAATCCGCCGTTGCCATACCAATCCGCGCTGTTGCCGCAGCCAGTTCCCGTTCTGCGCGGCGCACGTCAGGCCGGCGGCGCAAGAGATCAGACGGCAACCCCACAGGCACCGTTACAGGCGTGTGTGGAATTTGAGATTCTTTTGTTAACTCCGTTAGTAAATCGCCCGGCTTTTGTCCCAGCAGTATACCGATTCGGTGAATTGCCTGTTTCATGGGATTTTCCAGTAAAGGTATTTGCGATTGTGTTGTGGCCAGTAATGCCGTAGCCTGCACAACGTCAAGTTCGCTGGAAAGTCCGGCATTGTACCGCGCCTGGACGATTTCCACCGCTTCCTGCTGGGTGCTTATGTTCTTATAAATAATCTGCAACCTCCGCTGGTAGCCGCGCACTTCTATATAATTTCTCGCTACTTCTGCGAGTAGCGTAATGAACACATCACTCTGATTTTCCACTGCCGCATCAATTTCGGCATTGGCTGCCTCAACGGCGCGGCGCTTGCCGCCGAACAGGTCGATCTCCCAACTGGCGTCGAATCCTGTCTCGTACAGGTTTCGTTTTATTTTGGCGCTTGGTGGGATTGTTGAAATGCCCGCGCTGCGCCGGCTTCTGGAGTATGATGCGGAGGTGTCCAGCGACGGCCACAAATCAGACGCAATAGCGCCTCTCTGGAATCGCGCCTCCCTCACGCGCGCTTCGGCAATTCGTAAATCGAGGTTAGACGGAACAGCCCTCATAATAAGGGAATCAAGCACAGGGTCGTTGAAGGTCTTCCACCATTGCACAAGTGATTCAGGGCTGGCTTTCCCCTCCTGCGGCAATTCGCTCCATGATTCCGGCACAGATACCTTTGGCGGACAATAGTCTGGGCCGACTGCGCAGCCATGAATAAATAACAACAAACACGGCAGTAAAAGCACGGTACGTGCGATTCTGTATCGTGATGCTGAAACGGGATACGTATAATCAAATCGTATAGGAGTTTTCATTTGTTTTGAGCGTTGTCAGTTGCGTCTATGTAGACATCCATCTGTTGCCCTGCGAATATCGTAAGACCGGTTTGTTCGATGCTGTAAATAACCTGCAGCACACGCGTATCCACACGCTCTATACTGTCGCCCGTGAGTGATTTTTTAGGGATAACGTACGGCTCAAAACGTACAAATTTCAAATCCGTCGTGATTTTCCGGTTGCCGCGCAGAAAGGCAACTGCCGGTGTGCCTGAGCGAACACGCCAGGCATCGTTTTCATCTACATCGACACGAACGTTCAAAGGTTCGACGTTGCCAAGGAGCACAAGCGGCGTTTGTGTGATACCAGCAGGCGCATATTCGCCCGGATGTATTTTTAACTGCAATACTTCACCATCCACGGGCGCACGAACAAGAATACGTTCCAGATTGACTGCGGTTTCATTTACTTGCGCCTTTGCAGAAACAACATCTGCCTTTGCCTGCGCCAGTTTTGCCCTGGCAATTTGTACGGCGAATCGCCTTCGGTCCAGTTCCTCGACGCTGATTGCGCGTCTGTCTGTAATGCGCTCAGCTAGCGCAAGTTGATTTTTCAAGTCCGACAGAGACGCCTTTGCAACGTTTACATTTGTATTTGCTACCCGCAGCGCAGCCTGCCTCACTGCCAGTTGTGCCTTCAGGTCGCGGTCGTCAAGTCTAAACAGCATATCGCCGGACTTTATCTTACCGCCGACAGAAACGTAAATCTCGGAAACAACTCCTGGAACGAGCGTTCCAATGGCAATATTTTCGGTATTTGCCTCCACAATGCCGGTGCCCGCCACTGACGATACGAAGGGTGGTGAGGTCGGGTCAACAAACGGCTGGGCAGGAGGGATGGTTTTGCTGCCGTTAACAACCGCCAGCACCGCAAATCCAAGCCCAAGAAAGGCCAGTACGGGAAGTAGATATTTTCTAATCATGGGAAACCTCTTTAATTATAACGTGGAAAATACAAACAATCGGTTACTCCCCTCAGGCGAGGGAGCGTATTTAATTCAATTTTCATTTCGTCTGAAATCCTGCGAGTCTGATATACTGATGATATGGCCGTCATCCATCTTGGCAATACGATGTGCGAATTCGAATATGCGTGAGTCATGGGTGACGACGACCAGCGCCCGGTCAACACCCACCACCACATCGTGTAACAGTTCCATCACCTTATGGCCTGTTTCGTGGTCGAGCGCGCTGGTAGGCTCATCACAGACGATAAATTTCGGATTATGCACTATCGCCCTGGCAATGGCAACGCGTTGCTGTTGTCCTCCCGACAATTCACTGGGGAGTGAACGGGTACGGTCGCCCATACCAACCAGGCTGAGTACCTCCCTCGCCCTCTCCAAAGCATCACGCCGTTTTACTCCGTTGATCAGCAATGGCGCGGCAATGTTTTCTGCCGCTGAAAGCGTTGGTATTAAATTGAACATCTGAAAAACAAATCCGATGTTTTGTCCGCGAAACAGCGCCTGTTCGCGGTGGTTCATGTTTTTGAAATCATGCCCAAATACGACGCATTCGCCTTCGTCTCTCGCCAGCACCCCGGCAATGATGGATATTAACGTGGTTTTGCCGCTGCCAGACGGCCCTACCAGCATCATTAACTCGCCGGTTTTTACTTCCAGGTCAATGCCGCGCAGGGCGCGCACCTGCGTGTCGCCGCTGCCGTAAGTTTTTGCCACGCCTTTGCACTTTACTGCAATGTTATTCATAATTAACTCTTAAAAACAATCGCTGGTTCCAGACGAATTACTTTCCACATGCTGAGGGCGGCCGAGGCGGCGCAAATCAGCGTGACCGCTGTTGCGCTGACGGCAAGGAGCTGCCAGGGGAATCGGAATGAGAGTTCAGTGTTTCCTAACAGAGTGCCAAAAGCCGAGGCTGCGCCAACTCCAATTCCATACCCGATGCTGCCAACCATTGTTGCCTGAAGTAAAATCATGCGTAATAGCGTCCAATCTGTAGCGCCCATTGCCTTGAGCGTTCCAAAATAGCGAAGATTATCCAGCGTGAAGTTATGAAATGTCTGTCCGGCTATGGCAATTCCGACAATAAAGCCGAGCACTACCGTAACGCCGAAATTGATAGGGATACCCGTATATTTCATAAAATAGCGAATGGTGAGTTTTTTAAATTCGTCCCTCGTGTACGCGGCAAGGCCGGTTCCCTGTTGAATACGTTGACATAAAATATGCGGATCCTGCCCCGGCTTGGCGTTGACCAGTACAAAGGTCATCAGCTTGCGTTCGCGTGGAGCAAAGACGGTTGCCCGCGAGTATGTGGTGTAAATGACCGGTTGTGACTGGAACGTCCTCGTTACCTTGCAAATTCCCACAACTACGGCGCGATGATCGTTCAGTTCCATTGTATCACCGATTTTCAAGGGTTCACGTCTTCCGTCAGGCATGACGCTGGCGAGTTTGTCCTTGACGCTGAAGCTGTCAACGATAATGGCGTCGCTGCGGCGCAGGTCGGACAATTGTCCCTGCAGCATCTGAGGAGGGCCGCCGATCAGGGTTTCGTCGTCAAGACCAACAACGTTACACGTCTGGAAAGTCCCGTTGGGGAGCCTGGCCTTCAACAGCCCTTTGTACATGGGGACTGCCCATGCGACGCCTTCTACGCTCCGGACTCTGAGCACTTCCGTTTCCTTCAGTGGTTTAAGGTCGTCAATGTACTGCACCTTCGGGTCCATCACCCATATATCGGGTAGTGTCGTATCGGTAAGGAATCCAAATGTGCGCGTCATCAAACCCAGGAATATGGCGGACTGCTGGGTAATGAGCAGTGATGCAAACGTCAGCCCCATGACAATACCCAGATATTTGGCTCGATCACCGATAAGCATTTTTAAAGCAATGAAATTCATTTTTTCTTCGACACCAACTGGTTTTTCAATTCCTTCATTGCACCAAGCGAAAAGCTGGTGATATGACCGGCCAGCCGGTCGACGTCCTTAAGAGTATATTTCTGATTAGGATATAAACGGTTGACCACCGGTCTTGCATGATGATAAAAAACGCATTGGGATACAATGCTCATGGTGCACAGACGAACCAGTTCGCTGTTTGTTCGGGTACCGAGCAAACCGCTCACGATTGACTCTAGTTGTTGCGCAAGGGGTCGTATATTGTTTTCTACAAGCGCATCTAACGCGCTGGTTGGTTCAAACATCTCCCGTGACATGAGTTTGCCATGCCAGGCATGGCGGCCCTCGTCAAAAATACGCAGAAGAAGTGAGCGAACGAATGCCAGTAACCGCTGTTCAAGGGTTGCATTGCCACGAAGTCCAAGCTGTGGAGGATACTTTTCACAGGCGCACTGATGCGCATATTGCAGAACGGCTGTGTAAAGACCCTCCTTGTCTCGGAAGTGATAATTAATAGCCGCAACGTTTGCATGTGCCCGTCTACAGATATCCCGGACGGTAGCTTTCCGAAATCCCTGTTCTGCGAACACCTCGACCGCCGCCTCCATCACCCGCTGCCGTGTTTTTAGATCTGATGCATTAGAATTTAAAATATCCATTTAAAACGATTGTATAAAACAGTTGTTTGAAATGTCAATAAAAAAATGAGTTTTCGTTCAGACACTTAATTAGTGTATTAATCCTCTGAGGATTTCCAGATTGACCACATCCATGTTGTCCTTTTTTGGTGTCTCGATTACTTTTGGTATGTGTTTGAATCTGTTCATGATTTGTCTGAAAGGTTCTAAGCCCAGCTTGCCTTTTCCAATATGTTCGTGACGGTCGAGGTTGCTGCCTAATTCTCCCTTTGAATCGTTCATGTGAATGGCGTGGAGGTTCCTGAGTCCAATAGTATTGTCCAGTTCTTCCATAGTTCCTTCAAATCCGCTTTTTGTCCTTATATCATATCCGGCGGCAAAGGCATGACAAGTGTCGAAACACATGCCAATGCTTGAGGAATCAACTCCATCCATGATTTGTTTTAGGTGTTCAAAGCGGTAACCAATACTTGTGCCTTGCCCGGCAGTATTTTCAAGCAAGATTTTCACGGTTGAGCTTTCGGTTGCATGGAGTGTTGCTTCCAGCGCTTTCATGATCTTTTTCATGCCTTTCTGTTCGCCGAGCTCTTTTGCGGAACCGGGATGCACTATGGTAAAATCAAGTCCAAGTTCGTGACATCTTTGAACCTCACCAATTAAAGCCTTTATTGAGCGCTCCCACAGAGTATCGTCATTGCTTGCCAGGTTAATAAGATAAGAGGCATGAGAAAAAATCATTTTGACAGGGGAAGTTTTATAACTATTCAGGAACGTTGACTTTTCCGATGTGTCAATAATTTTCTCCTTCCATTGCCTTTGATTTTTGGTAAAGATTTGAAACGTGCCTATACCCAGAGATTCTGCTTCGTGAAAGGCATTATGCAGGCCACCCTTGATTGAACAATGTACTCCTAAAAGCATAAGTCAGATTTTAATGGTTGTGATAGTTGTTAAATACCTTAAATTCTCAGTTTTGTTTTTAGACTACAAGATGATAATATAGTTACGAGGGAAAATTCCAGAGTTTTATGTTATGCCCTTTAATTTCCAAAGAACACATTCTTGATAATTTTCTTAAAACCTTGAACAAGATAAATTTTGTAAAACTTTCAGGCCTTTCTTTTCTGACTATTCTCCTTCTGTGCCTCTCCTTTCCTCCCGCAGACCTGGGCTTTCTGGCGTGGATTGCCCTTATTCCATGGTTCATGCTTATCGTAACAGAGGAGAGATATGTTTATCTTAACGCCCTCTTTATCGGGACAGTATTTATATTTATTCAGCTTTCGTGGCTGCGCCATGTTACTTATATTGCCTGGATATTGCTGAGTTTGTATTGTGCTGCCTATTTTCTCTGTTTTGCGTTTTGTTCCCGATTTATTATCTTTAGACTAAAATTGCCACTCGTTGTCGTTGCGCCTTTTACATGGGTTGCGCTGGAGTATATCCGATCCTTTTTCCTTTCCGGATTTCCCTGGTTTTTTATTGGACACACCCAATATCAATTTTTGCCGATAATACAGGTCTCTGACATTACGGGTGTCTATGGTATTTCCTTTACCATCATTATGGTAAATGCCGGTATTGCGGATCTAATACTCTATATTGCAGCGCATAGAAACACAAGGAATTCCTCATCCTTGCATCGTTTTCCTGGCCGAAAATTTGCATTCTTCGGTCTGATCTGTATTCTACCGTTGACATTATTAACGGTCATCCTGTCTTATGGTGTTTCCTGGCTTAGCCATTATAAACCGCAAGAGGGGCCTACACTATGCATGATACAGGGGAATATACCCCAGGAGGTAAAATTTGAGTCCAAAGAAGAAGACGAAATCCGTATCCTCAAAAAATATACTGACCTATCAATGAGTGTCAAAGGAAAACCGGTCGACCTGCTCGTGTGGCCAGAGACCATGATACCCGGGTTGCTTAATATCGATCCAGAACTTACCGGCAGAAAGATTGACGTCCTATCGCAACTCACACCCATTCAATTGTCACAGGACTTAAATACAAACTTACTTCTGGGCGGTATTGCGTTGACCTTGGTTGGAGAGGAACAGATTTATTTCAATAGCGCTTATTACTACAATAAGGAGGGGAAATTAGTAGACCGTTATGACAAGATTCATCTCGTACCATTTGGTGAATTTACTCCTCTTAAAAAATATTTCCCGTTTCTGGCTAAGTTGGTGCCTTATGAAATTGGGTTGTCCCATGGTCAGCGGAGGGCGTTGTTTCGTTTGGATACCTCACAACAAGGGAGTTTTGTTTTTGGTTCGTCTATCTGTTACGAGGACACTGTCCCGTCTCTGATCAGAAAATTTAAGAAGGACGGGGCCGATTTTATGCTCAATATAACGAATGACGGCTGGTTTAGAAACAGTGCAGAGCTTGATCAGCATCTCGCCATTATGGTGTTTCGGGCAGTTGAAAACCGCTTCTGTATGGCACGTGCCGCCAATACGGGCATATCATCATTTGTCGGCCCTGATGGCGCTATCTATGCGAAGTTGTCAGACTCCAAAGGGAAATATCGGGAGATTAGCGGTACCCTTATCGATCGCATAAAATTAGTCGAAAAATATAATCCTTTCTATACCATGTGCGGTGACTGGTTTTCAATCCTTTGTGTAACGGCATCATTAATCATGCTTATCATGTCCATTTTTAAAGGGCGAATTGTCTGCCAGAAAGTCGCAAAACCAAGATGAGGTTGAGAAAATGGGAAGATAGGAAGATGGGAATCTCTCAACCCCTCAACCGCCCTAATTCTCAATTTCTTTTGTATTTTGTGGCTAATGTATGGAATCAGGAATGGACTTTCCTCTTGACATTTTATAAGTATTAAACATATAATTTGACTCACTATACACTAACTATAAAAAACAACACTACTTGTGAAAAATTAGACAACATACGAGAAACTTCTCCATAGGGAAAAACAGGACATAAAATCCACTTAATCACCCTTCTTGATGGAGGATTAAGGCTATTTTCGGAGTAAGAAAGATAATGCATCCATTAGATTTTATACTGGGTTTCGTTTCGACCGACATGGGGATTGACCTCGGTACGGCAAACACACTTGTTTGCATACCAGGGCATGGAATTGTGTTGTCAGAACCTTCAGTTGTTGCCGTAAGACCTGGAACAAATAAAGTCCTTTTGAACGGGAACGCCGTTGGAAATGTTGCCAAGGCCATGCTGGAGAGGGCTCCGAGCAGTATTTCTGTCATACGTCCGCTCAAAAACGGTGTTATAGCAGATTTTGATATTACGGAAGCAATGCTCAAGTATTTCATCACGAAGGTCCATAAACGTAAGTGGGGAGTTCGTCCGAGGGTACTGATTGCCATTCCGTCGGGTATTACTGCCGTAGAAAGGCGGGCAGTTGTCAATTCCGCAGAGCGTGCAGGCGCCAGAGAGGTTTATCTTATTTCTGAACCAAAGGCGGCAGCGATTGGTGTCGGCCTTCCCGTAGGTGAGCCGGTAGCCAGTATGATCGTTGATATCGGAGGTGGAACTACAGAAGTGGCGGTTATTTCACTCGGTGATATATTTACCCACGAAAGCATCAGAATTGCGGGAGATGAATTTGACGAAACCATTGTCCAATACGTACGGAAAACCTATAATCTGGACATTGGACATCGAACGGCGGAACAAATTAAGATGCAGATTGGTTCTGCCTATCCTTTAGAAGAAGAATTGACGATGGAAATAAGAGGGCGTGATGCTATTGCAGGCTTGCCAAGGGCGACTACTATTACCTCAGAAGAAATTCGGGATGCGCTGAGAGATCCGTTCGAAAAAATTGTAGGCGCTGTGAAATCTACCCTCGAAAAGACGTCACCAGAATTGGCATCAGACTTAATAACGAACGGGTTGGTGCTGGTGGGTGGGGGCGCTTTGATTCGGGGATTAGACAGGCTCCTGGCGCAGGAAACGGGGCTGCCGGTGCAGGTAGGCAATGACCCTTTAACAGCCGTTGCGCGAGGAACGGGCTACCTCCTCGAAAATCTTGATTTATACAAAACTGTTTTACAGGATGAGGACCTCCACTCCTAGTTTTAGCGATATCTTAAAAAATCCCATTGCAACGATAATCATCCTTTTAGCAATATCCCTTAGTTTTTTGTTTTTACCGCCGAAGATTTCCAACCATATCAAAATGACCTGCGTTGTCCCGATGAGACCGTTACAATGGGCAACCTGTTTCTGCAGTAATTCAGCCAATAATTTTTTGGATAAGGTGTTTTCCGGCTGGCGTAATGCTCACGTAAAAAAACAACTGGAAGAACAAGTTTTTCAGTTCAAAAACAAGATACTGGAGCAGCAGGATATAATATACAAGCTGCAGAGCAAACTGTACACCCTTTCGAAATACCAGGCTGAAAATAAGAGTAAGACAAAGCCGATACCGGCGGACATTATCGGATACGATTCATTGACTTTCAGGAAAAGCATCACGGTCAATGCAGGTTCGAAACAAGGCGTAAAACCGAACGACATCGTGGTGTCGAATAATGCGCTTATTGGGAAAGTTGTTTCTGTAAGCGGGGGAAGTTGTGTTGTCCAGTTAATTACCGACCCGGCCTCCCGCATACCCGGAAGAGTTCTTCAGACGCGTGAACAGGTAATCGTGGAGGGGAACGCCACAGGATTTTGTCAATTAAAATATGTGCCGCGATGGGCAAAACTGAAAAAGGGGGACGATATTATTTCTTCTGATATTGGAGGATTTTTCCCACCTTCTTTACCTATTGCTACCGTTGTAGAAACTGAAGTAAAAGGAGGCGACCTCTTTCAGTCGGTAAAGGTATTGCCCAGGGTAAATCTTTCTAAGATCGAGCAGGTGCTAATTATAACAAAGTAGTACAAATAATAAATTAAGCCTTCGGTAACTATTTCTATTTGCATGTAGGGGCAACTCATGAATTGCTCCTACAAGAGATACCCTCTTGCTAGAGGGGAAACTATAGTAAACGCAATGAATATGGTTCCAGGCAAATGTCATTGCGAGGGCGATAGCCCGAAGCAATCTCGAAGGTTTGGATTGCTTCGCTGTCGCTCGCAATGACAACTTTCTTATTGCGTTCACTATAGGTATCTGATTGAAATTTTCTTGAAATTATCTTATGCGGTGGTTCACTTTTTTTTGCATCCTCTTAGGTATCTCACTCTTTCAGTCGACCCTGATGAACTGGATTAACATCGGGTCTGCGACGCCGGATTTGTATTTTCCGTTGGTGATATTTTATTCCTTCCTGGCAGATATGAAACGGAACACCATCGCGAACTGGTTTGTGGGTATGTCAAAAGACTTGTTTTCAGAAGGAAATTTTGGGGTAAACTCCGTTTTTTTTGTCGCCATGGGCTTTTTCGTCTGGTCAATCAGGGGAATATTGTTTCGGGGACATTTAGTTACCCAGGTTCTGGTCACGTTCATCTTTTCCTGTATCTACAACATACTGTATGCGGTGCATACCACACTTTCGTTTCATTCGTTAAGCTTGTCAGCAACCATATGGACGATTTTTATCTGCTCGTTATATACCGCTATGATTGTTCCCGTGCTGTTTTGGATATTCAGTAAATTACAGCCAACACAACAGTTTTTTCACCAATAAGGGATTGATGAGCCATGTATCCGTATCGTTTCAAAATCACACTTATTATTTTCATTGTATTTTTTATCGGTATCGTCGTTCGTCTCTTTCAGCTTCAAATCGTTGAAAGCAATAAATATAAAGGTATCTCCCAAAATCGCCGTATTGCTACCTATACACTGGATGCCACACGAGGGACAATCTTCGACAGGAACGGAAAGATCCTCGCCGTGGATCAACATACCTTTGACATTACCGTCCAATATAAAAATCTCCTTTACTATTATATTCGTAATAACAATGCAGTTTCACGCATTGCCGGAATGAAGGCGCACAAGAATGCAAAAAAAACCTGTGGTGAATGTCATGAAAATCAAGACGCATGGGTACAAAAATTGTCCCAATTGTTAGGAATTCCGCAGAACAAGCTGCTGGGTTATGCAAAACAAGTTGTTGCAAAAGTGGAAAGGCTCAAGCAAAACGTGGAGCAAAAATCGGGACGGGCAACTCGTATCAAGGAGGAAGCGGCCTATTATCCTATAGCTTCTGATGTTGCATGGGAAAAGGTTATTCAAATAGAGATTAATCAGAACAGTTATCCCGGCATACGCGTTACTCCAAGACCAAAAAGGATTTATCCCGAGCAGGGACTGGCTTCGCACATCCTGGGGTATATGAGCAAGCTGAATGAGGAAGAATGGGAGGCATATAGCGACAAGTGGAATAATTTTATTCTGAGTTCCCCTATTACAGGCACTGACACTACGCCGTTGCTCTACGATGGGTATGCCGAAAACGATACCATTGGCAGGTCAGGGGTTGAGGTACAATATGAAAACGAATTACATGGTGAGCGCGGTAAACGGTTTGAAGAAATCACCTGTAAAAATACCCAGGTTGAAAAAGTAATATTGGAAAGACCCCCTGTTTCCGGAAATGACCTCTATTTGACCCTTGATAGTCAAATTCAGGCTTATGCAGAAAAATCGCTGGGTACAAAACTGGGGACAATTATCGTTATGGAACCATGGACGGGCGAAATACTTGCCATGGTCAGCTACCCGCGGTTTAATCCCAATGATGTGAATGAAGATTTTAGCAAGCTTATCAAACACCCTTCCAAACCCTTCCTCAATAGAGCCATACAAGGCGCCTTGCCTCCGGGATCTATTTTTAAGATTGTCACGGCGACTGCCGCCCTGAGCACAAATCGTATGGATACCCAGACCACGTATGAGTGTCCTGGCTATACTAATTACAAAAATATCATTTTTAAATGCTGGTCGGAATACGGACACGGTTTGGTTACCATACAAGATGCCATACCCTATTCGTGCAATGTCTTCTTCTTTGAAACGGCAAAGAATTTAGGTGGAGATCCATTATACACATGGGCAAAGAATTTTGGCGTCGGTGAGAAGACAGGTATCGATCTTCCGCACGAAAGGAGCGGAAATATGCCCAAAATGATGAACACCGCAACTACCATGAACGTTGCTATTGGCCAAGGGGCATTGCTTACCACGCCGCTTCAGTTAGCTCGGGCATATGCGGCAGTGGCAAATGGCGGTACGTTAGTCCAGCCCCATTTACTATTAAAACTCACCAATAGTCAGGGAGAAGTCGTTCGTCTGTTTAAACCGGAAAAGAAACAGAAACTCCCTATACAGCCTGCTACGCTGGATATCTTGCGTATGGCGCTTCAGGATGTGGTAATTCGGGGTACGGCCAAGAATGCGGGATTAGAGGCTTACAAGGTTGCCGGTAAAACAGGCACCGCCGAGACCGGGCGTCAAAAGGACAACCATGCCTGGTTTGCCGGTTACGCCCCGTATGACAGCCCGCGATACTGTTTTGTCATCCTTGTGGAACATACACCTGGTCACGGGGCAGAGATTGCGGGGCCAATTGCCAAAGAACTCATGTCGTATTTATTCCCGGAGCTAAATGAGGCATCATAGCAACTTCTTTTTGGTTCTTTAGAATTTCAGATATTTTCCCATTTTTATTGGAGATTTAAATTGCCAGGTTTTGTTTCGATAAATTCAGTATATATGATTTACCATAAAACATTTCTTTTCAAAATACATGAATCATCTATAAATATTTGGAAGATGTTACATGCGGAAATTTAAATTATCGCTTAAAGAGAAGGCATTCATAGGGATTGTTGCTATCCTTATTCCCATTCTCATTACGTTCGTTCTGGTTTACTTCAAAAACAAGGTATATTTGAAGAACCGCGTCATCGATACCTTAACGGTTATTGCCGAGGCTTATGAAGGACAGATATATCAGTTCCTGGAAAAGGCAAAAATACGTGCCCAGGATTTCGCCAGCGACGGTTTTATCAGAACTCAGCTACAGAAAGCAGTTCATGGCAATAAATCAGCAATCAGTAGACTTAATAAACATCTTGTTAAGAATAAAGTCGTCCTTGACAAGACAATCAATACCATCAATATCCTCTCCCTGGAAGGCCGAGTGGTGGCTTCTACAAATAATGCTGAAATGGGAAGAGATTTGTCTAAAGAGGCATGTTTTGAAGAGGGTCAGAATGCCGTTACCATTGGGGAAAACCGTGCCGGACACAGGGGATTGCCTGAAATTACAATCTCGACACCTATTTTTACAAAAGAGACTGGCATGCCCATTGGTATGATTGTCAACTATATCTTAATCTCAGAACTCAATAAGCTTTTACTTGGAGAATATGTTGAGAAGTTAGGGGCGCTTTCCTGGGGTAAGGGGAAAGGTACATGGAAAACCCTGGAGATATATCTGGTCAATAGAGACAAACTCATGATTACAAAATCTATATTTGTGAAGGATGCTATATTGAAGCAGATAGTTGATACACTGCCCGTCAATTTATGCCTGACATCAAACGAAGAAATGGCTGGATTTTATAAGGATTACCGTGGTGTGGAGGTGGTTGGCGCATCCATGTACATTCCGTCAATGAAATGGGTGCTCCTGATTGAGATTGACAAGGATGAGGTGCTTGCTCCTATACGCTATGTACTCATAAATGCGTTAATAACGGCGGTCGTTGTTATTGTAATGATTGTCTTGCTCTTTATAGGCTTCATAAAAAAAATGGTAACGCCTCTTCGGAAAATATCTGAGGCTTCAAAGAAAATTGCCAGCGGCAATTTCGATGTTGTCGTTCCCGTTCAGACGCACGATGAAATTGGCGTACTGTGTGAATCGTTTAATTACATGACCAACCATATTAAATCCAGAACAACGGCGCTTATAAGGAGCGAGGCGCGTCTTGCCGAGGCGCAGCAAATTGCCCATATTGGAAACTGGGAATGGGATATCGTGGGAAATGAAGTATATTGGTCCGACGAAATTTATCGTATCTTTGGCTTGTTACCGCAAGAATTTGGCGCTACGTATGAGGCATTTTTAAATTGTGTGCATCCCGGTGATAGAGAATTTGTGAAAAAATCCGTTCATGAAGCTCTGTATGATAAAAAATCTTATGACATTGATCATCGTATCCTTTTGAAAGATACAACTATACGCATGGTTCACGAAAAGGCGGTGGTTATATCTGATAGTAAGGGCAGGGCTATTCAGATGGTTGGAACGGTTCAGGATATCACTGAGCGCAAGCGGGCGGAGGCGGAAGTGGCTTTGTTGAAAACATTGACCTTGTCAATCAGCGAGTCCAAAGATTTACACGACGCATTGATCGTCACGCTGGAGAATGTATGCAGTACAACCGGTTGGGTTTATGGGGAGGCGTGGATACCCGATCCTGAGGGTAAATGTTTAGTGCGCGATCATGCATTTTTCAGCAGGGTTGATACCCTGGAAAAATTCAGTGAATTGCGTGGAAAGGCTACCTTTTCTTTTGGCGTGGGACTTCCTGGACGTGCCTGGTCTATAAAAAAGCCCGTGTGGGTACAGGATGTTACCCTTGATCCAAATTATTTGCGTGCGCCAATTGCCGGGGAGGCCGGACTAAAGGCAGGCGTTGCTTTCCCCGTCTTCTCTGATGAGGAGATAGTTGCCGTTCTTGTGTTTTACATGTTTGAGGCACACGAAAAGAACGAAAGGCTTGTGAGTTTTGTTTCATCCGTGCTGGTTCAGTTGGGAGAGGTCATCAAGCGCAAGAAAGCAGAAGCGGCAGTGAGGGAGCGATCTTTACTGACCGCTTTGAGTGCCGGTGTGAGTTTTGCTCTTATACAGAAGGGTACTTTGCGGGAAAGCTTGCAATTATGCGCTGATGCTTTGGTACTCAATCTGAATGCAGCGTTTGCTCGAATCTGGACTCTCAATAAAGAAGAGAATGTGTTAGAGTTACAGAGCAGTGCAGGGATATACACCCACATTGATGGTCCGCATAGTCGCGTGCCCGTTGGCATGTACAAGATTGGTCTTATCGCTGAGGAACGCAAGCCGCATCTGACCAACAAGGTTATCGGAGATCCCAGGATACATAGCCAGGAATGGGCAAAGCAGACGGGAATGGTAGCCTTTGCAGGTTACCCCCTGATAATTGAAGATCGTCTCGTGGGAGTTATGGCGATGTTTTCCCGCCAGCCACTTACCGAATTTACTTTAAAAGCGCTTGAATATGTGTCGGATGTAATCGCACTGGGCATTGAGCGAAAGCATAGTGAAGAGACCAGAGCCAGATTATCTGAAATAACGGAGACAACAACGGATTTAGTTGTAACCAACGCTATAGATGGATGCATGCTTTACATGAACAAGGCAGGGCGAAAAATTATTGGTATCGGCGAGAATGAGGATATTTCAAATTTGAGGATATCTGATTGCCATCCCAAATGGGCAAGCGATCTTATCCTGAGCGAGGGGATACCCGGTGCGATTCGTGAAGGCGCCTGGATAGGAGAAACTGCATTTCTTAGCCGTGATGGCCGTGAAATAGCGTTTTCACAGGTAATCATTGCCCATAAAAATCCAGATGGAACAGTTAAGAATTTTTCTACCATAGGACGCGATATTACCGAACAGAAACGCTTTGAGACGCAAATTATGCATATGGCAAACCGTGACCCGCTTACCAACCTCCTCAATCGCCGGCGTTTTCACGAGGAGTTGGAGGGTTGGCTTGCGCAAACCCGGCGATTTGGAATTAAGGGGGCGCTGTTATTTTTGGACATCGATAATTTTAAGTATATTAATGATTCGCTTGGTCATCAGGCGGGTGATAAACTCCTTGTCTCTATTGCCGGCCTGTTGAGAGAACGGCTGCGCGATACCGACATACTGGCAAGGCCGGGTGGCGACGAGTTTGCCATCATCCTACCCCATGCCGATGTAGGTCTTGCGGAATCGGTAGCGAACCACATACGAGAATTGGTACAATATCATACCTCTGTTGAGGAAAATTATCCCCCTGGAATTACTGTTAGTATTGGTATTGCCATGTTTCCCGGTCACGGCGATACCGTTGAAACACTCCTTTCCTATGCCGATCTTGCGATGTACCGGGCGAAGGAAGAAGGGCGCAACCGTGTTTGTGTTTATACACCTGAACAAAAGACACAGATTGAATCACGGCTGATCTGGGAAAAACGCATCCACGAGGCGCTGAATAAAGATAACTTCGTATTGTTTTTACAGCCTATTATGGATATTCACCAAAACCTTATTATCGGGCATGAGGCGTTGTTGCGTATGACAAATGAAAAAGGTGAGATTGTATCTCCCTCTAACTTTCTTGATATTGCAGAGCGCTTCGGTCTCATCCAGGACATAGACCGTTGGGTGGTGAGCACGGCTATCCCTCTCATTAAAAAGCTTCAACATGATGGAAAACCCCCATGTCTTGAAGTCAACCTTTCCGGCAAGGCGTTTACCGATAAAAAATTATTGCCGTTGATCAGTAGTGAATTGGCCGCGACGGGCATTGATCCTGTAAATATTATCTTTGAAATCACCGAAAGCTCCGTTATTGAAAATATAGACATTGCACGGCATTTTATCATTGAACTCAAGTCCCTGGGTTGTCGGTTTGCCCTTGATGATTTTGGTATTGGGTTTTCTTCGTTGAATTACATCAAACATTTGCCCGTAGATTATCTGAAAATTGATGGTAGTTTTGTTAGGAACCTGCTTCACGATACCGTGGATCAGCATTTGGTTAAGGCAATGGTGGTGGTTGCGCGCGGACTGGGGAAAAAAACCATTGCCGAATTTGTGGAAAATGAAGAGACACTGCACCTGTTGCGGGAATACGGGATAGACTACGCACAGGGCTACCATGTTGGTAAGCCGCGTCATGTGTCTGAATTATGAGAGGTATAAACACCCGTAGAGACAGGTTTGAAACCTGTCTCTACAACTAAAACTATGATCCGTAGTGTAAGTCCAAGAAATTTTGATTGGTTGATGTTTCCGATAATCTGTATCATTCTGACTATAGGAATACTTTTTATCTGGAGTGCATCGTCTGAAAAATTTGTATTTAAACAGCTTGTCTGGATTGCGGTAGGACTCACCCTTTTTTTCATACTCCTCTATTTTGATTACCATTCGATTGCCCACTATGCGTATATTATCTATGCATGTGTACTCTTTCTTTTAATTCTCGTATTGGGTATGGGAGGCACTGTGAAAGGCTCACAGCGGTGGTTCTCCCTTGGTTCTTTTTCAATTCAACCATCGGAGTTTATGAAGATAACGCTGGTGCTTGTCCTTGCAAGGTTTCTCAGGTACAAGAAGTATGGGATCGGGTTATTTGACATCGGGGTTTCTCTCTTTTTAACATTCATACCAATGGCGCTTATTGTGAAACAGCCAGACCTTGGTACGGCACTGGTTCTGGTTCCTATCTTACTTTCAATTTTATATACTGCTGGTATCCGGCTGCATCACCTGTTTATGCTCATCGGTGCAGGCATGGCTATATCACCTTTCGTCTGGATGTTTATGTTAAAATCCTATCAAAAGATGAGGATTATTGGATTTCTCTGGCCGGAGAAGGCTACGGATTGGGGGGCAGGTTACCACAGGCTTCAATCCCTTATTGCCGTTGGTTCGGGAGGGATATTCGGAGCTGGGTGGGGAAACGGTACACAGAATCAGATGAAATTTCTGCCAGAACGCCATACAGATTTTATCTTCGCCGTTATTTCTGAAGAGTGGGGGTTTTTAAGGGCGTGCTTTGTTCTGTTTCTTTATATCGTATTCCTTACGTGTGGTATTGGTATTGCGCGAAGCACACGTGAACCTTACGGAAGACTCGTAGTGATAGGGCTTGTCACTATGTTTGCAACGCAGATCGTGGTCAATGTCGGTATGACCTTAGGAGTCGCGCCCATCGTGGGGATTACTCTGCCGTTTATCAGTTACGGAGGTTCCTCCATGCTTACATCGTTTGTTGCCCTTTCCATCATGTTTAATATCAAGATGCGCTCAAAGATCGATTTTGCCTCGGAGTACCATTAGAAACAATGGGGTAGAAGGTGGTTGCTCGATTGATGACGTTGCCTCAATGTTGGGGCAGGTTTGAAACCTGCCCCTGCTGATTATCAATTCAAAACGAAACTTGCTTAATATTCGATTTCTTATTATGATAAAATCACTATGAATGATTTAAAACATTTTGTGACAGAAAACATATTACCGCTGGTAGAAATGCCAGGGCAGTATATTGGGGGCGAGTGGAACTCTGTTGTTAAGAATCATGCTGAAATCGATGTGAAAGTTGCACTGGCGTTTCCCGATACCTATAGTATCGGTATGTCTCACCTGGGGATTCAGATTCTTTACGGACTCCTCAACGAACGGGTGGACACGGTCTGTGAGAGGGTTTTTGCCCCTCTGGATGACATGGAATCCCTCATGAGGAAACATAAGATTCCGCTTTTTTCGCTGGAAACATACACTCCTTTAAAAGAATTCGATCTGGTGGGTTTTTCGCTCCAGTATGAGTTGTCTTATACCAATGTCTTAAACATGTTGAATTTATCAGAGATTCCCATCATGTCCTCTGAACGTCGTGAAACAGACCCACTCATTATTGCAGGAGGGCCGTGTGCTATCTCTCCGGAGGCAGTTGCAGATTTTATCGATATTTTTCTTGTCGGTGACGGGGAAGAAATTCTGCCGCAACTCATTGAGTTATGTAAGGATATGAAAAGAAGAAAACTTTCCCGCAAGGAGAAGATCATTTCTATAGCCCAAGCCCTGAGAAATGCCTACGCCCCTTCGCTGTATGAGGTCTCTTATTATCAGGACAACACAATACGTGAAATACATCCGAAAATATCTGGTCTGCCATCGCTTATAAGGTCGGCCTCTGTGAAAGATTTAAACAAGACATATTATCCAACCAAGCCCATTGTGCCGTATGTAAAAACCATTCATGACCGCATTACCATCGAGGTCATGCGTGGCTGTACGCAGGGGTGCAGGTTTTGTCAGGCCGGTATGAGTAAACGCCCTACGCGGCCTCGTACGGTAGAGAATGTCTTAAAACTGGCGGAACTTTCTTATGTCAATACTGGGCACAACGAGATTTCCCTGGCGTCCCTTTCTATCAGCGATTATCCATTCTTAAAACGTCTGATGGAAGAGATGAACCAGGTCTTTGTTCCGAGACATGTCAATATCTCTTTTCCTTCGTTACGGGTAAATGAGCAGCTTGTCCTATTGCCTTCCCTGCTTAATACGGTGCGCAAGTCAGGGCTTACCCTGGCGCCTGAGGCGGCAACTCCTGCACTGAGAAAGATTATTAATAAAAATATTACTGATGAAGATCTTTACAAAGGCATTGAAGAGGCATTTGCTCAGGGTTGGAATCTGGTAAAACTTTATTTTATGGTGGGACTTCCCACGGAAACGGATGACGATATCGATGCTATTGCACGGCTTGCCTGTAATGTCTCTGACCTGAAAAAGGGTATAAACGGCTCTTTCGGGCAAGTTAATATCAGTATTGCGCCCTTTGTGCCCAAGGCGCATACCCCTTTCCAGTGGCAACCGATGATAACCTTGCAGCGGATAAAAGAGATTAGAAATAGGTTGTTTGACAGGATTCGGAGAAAAAGCATTCGCATAAAATTTCACAATACGGAGCGTAGTATCCTGGAGGGTGTTTTCGCACGGGGAGACCGAAGGCTGGGAAGGGTTATTTATCAGGCATGGCAGGATGGATGCAAGTTTGATGCGTGGGAAGAACATTTTCACTTTCAAAAGTGGCTGGATGCGTTCCAGAAGGTCGGTGTTGATTGGACATTCTATGTGCACCGCCAGAGAAATGACGATGAGGTCTTTCCCTGGGATCATATCAGTTGCGGTGTGGTAAAATCTTTCCTTCTGCATGAGAGGAAGAAATCGTTACACGAGGAAATTACCCCCGATTGCCGTATAGAGGAGTGTCCTGAATGCGGAAGCTGTGCACGTTCCGCAAATTTTTGTACTGTTTAAGCTTTAAAAATTATGATGGTGAATGTTTATGTTGGTTTGGGGTCAAATGTAGGTAATAGGGAGAGAAATTTATTCTATGCGTATGATCGGATTATTACCCTCAAGGGAGTAAAGCCTATAAAGCTTTCGAGATTTTACGAGACAGCGCCAGTAGGCGGACCTCTACAACCGATGTTTTTGAATGCTGTTCTTAGTATTAAGACTGCAATATCTCCCTTTCGTCTGCTGGAACACTTCCAGCGCATAGAAACCCTTATGGGCAGGGTTCGCACGGTAGAATGGGGCCCCCGAACGATTGATATTGATATATTGCTTTATGGTGATAAAATCATAAACAGAGACGACCTTGAAATTCCTCACCCATTGATGCATACGCGGTTATTTGTTTTAGAGCCTTTGGTCGAGATCGATCCCCACGTAGTTCATCCCCTATTGAAAAAGACAGTTTTGCAATTATATAAAGAACTATGTTTTCAAGATTAGACAACTATATACTGAAGGCGTTTATTCCCACATTCTTCATGTGCCTGCTCATTATTTCCGGGATATACATCGTTGTTGATCTCCTTCAAAAACTGGGGGAATTCGTGGATATGGGAGGAGAAGCCTTTGGGACGGGAATACGATATTATGCGTATCTCTTCCCGGTGATTGTTTTTCAATTTTTTCCTGCCGTCACTTTGATAGCAATGGGCATTGTGTTGGTTAGATTATCCAGGAACCGGGAAATACTCGCTATGCAGGTTGCCGGTATTTCCCTGTACCGGATTTTGCTTCCTGTCTTTATTGTTACGGTAGTTATGTCCTTTGCTTCGTTTGGAGATCAGGAATGGATTATTCCGCGGTTTGCAGAGAAGATGGAAACACTGAGACAATCTTCATTCAATGATAATGTCGAAAAAAATCTTCTTTTAGATGATAAGGAAAACAATGCATTAATTCGTGTTTGGAAATATGACAAAAAAACTCAGCGTATGCAGTCAGTATTTATTCTTGCCCGGTATGAAAATAAAAAAAAGAAATTTACCCTGAGTGCAGATGAAGGAAGATGGCTGGGAAACGATACATGGTTACTTACAAAGGTAGTAAAGCACATTTATGACGAACGTGGGAGATGGATTGCGCCTGTACAGCAAATCGACAGTCTGGAGTTTGAATCTACGATAACTCCTACGGAACTCGGGAAAATAAAGTTAGATCCCAGTTTGTTAAATTTTGACCAATTAAAGGAACTCTGTAAAAACGAACCTGATAATCCAAGAAATAGCTTGTTGTTTCATTCCAGAATTTCGTATACCCTTACTCACTTTGTGTTGCTTTTGCTGGGTATCCCGCTCGTTGTCGGATTTGAACGACTGAGTAAAAATTTGTTTTTACGTGTGGGGTTGTGTGTCCTTGTTTGCGGTATTTTCTATTCATTAACTTTTGTCTGCTCAAACTTGGGTACCACAGGAATGCTTCACCCTATATTGGCCGCCTGGTTACCTACCGTTATTTTTGGTTCTGTGGGACTATTGTTTTTTGATATGATGAGTATGTGATATGGCTATACGTGACTATGTACATGCGTTATTAGACCTCTTTTATCCCCGGTCATGCCTCCACTGCAAAAGGAATTTGAACGATTCTCACGAACTCTATATTTGTGAGGATTGTAATAGACAGATTCCCTATGTTAATGAATTGCATTGTATTCGCTGTGGGTCGGCCATAGGGCATTATAGTAAATCGACGACGAAAGAAGGTTGTACTGTGTGCAAAGGAAAGCATCTGTATTTCGACGCCATGACAGCCGTTGCTCATTACGATGGTGTTATGAAAACACTGATACACAAGTTTAAATATGCCAGGCAGAAATTTTTATTTCGCATATTGAATGATTTCGTGATAACACATAAAAAACTGAAAGAGATTGTTCCGGACATAGATGTTATCGTACCCGTACCGCTTCATTGGTTAAAAAAAATGAATCGGGGATTTAATCAATCCGAACTGCTGTCTCTGGGAATTCAAAGATACTTTTCGAAACCAATGTCCTCAAGCAACCTCTGTCGTATTAAAAACACGGAGTCACAGACACATCTAACAAAAAGTCAACGGCAGGTAAATATCCACAATGCTTTTTTTGTTAAATGTCCACAATCATTTCAGGGGAAAAAGATTTTACTGGTAGACGATGTCTTAACTACCGGGGTAACCGCATCGGAGTGTTCTAAAAAACTGAAAGAATCTGGCGCCAGGTCCGTCCATTTACTTGTCCTGGCAAATGCAGAATATAATAGTTAGCCATGTAATTTTAATTTCCTTGACTGGTAATTTTAAAATAAGTAAAATTACACGTTTTAGAATATTCGAGTTTTTTATATTTTAAGAAAGGATTTTGCCCTTGGAAAATATTACAATTGTTGCCAGGCATTTAGAGATAACAGAAGCAATTAAAAATTATGCCTTGCAAAAGGCAGAAAAAATAAAAAAATTTTTTGAATGGATCTTGCAGATACAGGTTACCTTGGACATCGGCGGCGATAATAGTCATATCGTTGAAATGATTGTCTCCGTTTCGAGAGGGCCCACGATGGTTGCAGAGGTGGCGAATCCGGACATGTATCGTGCGATTGACCTGGCAGTGGATAAGATCGAATCGCAACTAAAAAAACACAAAGGAAAGATCCAGTCGCGGATTGTCCGAAGGAAAAGGCCTACAACTACTGAAATGGAGGGTCCTGAAAGTGAACAGGAAGCATAATGGAAAGCGATTCTATTGGAGGAATTTTGTAGTATGAAATTGACCGATTTTATTGTGGAGGGCGCCATTATTACAGAACTCAAAGCTACTGATAAAGAAGCCGTAATTAAAGAAATGGTGTGCGCACTGAAAGATGTACAGAAAATCAATAGCAAGGATGTTGAAAACGTCATCAAATCTCTTATGAAACGGGAGGAATTAGGTAGTACGGGTATCGGGAAAGGGGTTGCTGTTCCACATACCAAACACGACTGTGCTAAAAAGATTATTGGAACGATTGCACGATCAACGCAAGGAGTTGATTTTAATGCCCTGGACGGAGAGTTGGTACATCTCTTCTTTCTTTTGCTCTCCCCGAACGATTCTGCAGGTTTACATCTTGCCGCACTTGAAAGAATATCTACCGTTATCAGGGATAATGATTTCCGCCGCTTTATGCGTGAGGCTAATGGTAAAGCAGGGATGATTGAGATATTAAAAGAGGTTGACGGTATCCACGTTTAGTCTAAAATACCCCACCTCCCTCTGCTGAGAGAGGGCTAATAGTGGATTTTATTTACTTCGCCGGCAGACACGGTTTATCATAAAAAATAAACCTCCCAGGTCTTACAGTGTTTCAAAAGGATGTGGGATTTGGTATGAAATTTTAAAAAAAACTATAGTGAAATAATTTGTTATGGATATGTTTGTGGTAAATTCTAAAGCATTAGAACGAAAGGTAAAAATCTCTAATTCCAACGGGATGCATGCCAGGCCTGCCACCAAATTTGCTGAAATTGCCAATAAATACAGTTCAGAAATTCATGTAAAAATAAAGAATAAAGAGGTGGAGGGTAAGAGTATTATTGATCTCTTAACACTTGGTGCAGAAACTGGCACAGAAATAGTAATTTGTGCAAAGGGGATTGATGCGGCAGAGGCACTGGATGCCCTGGAAGGCTTGGTGAAAAGCAAGTTTGAAGAAGAATTTATGGAAATCAGAAAGGGGATCGCAGTCTCCCCCGGTGTTGTTATCCGTGAGGCCTTTATGTTTGAAAGTGAAGGTTACCGTATCCCACGCCATATTATAAGAAAAGAAGAAGTCGAGAGTGAAATTTTTAGGCTTGAAAAGGCCATCGAAGATTCTAAAAAAGAAATTGACGATTTGGAGAAGAAGGTGTCCGAAGATTTAGGTTCTGAAATCGGCGCAATCTTTGGCACACACAGAATGATTTTGCAGGATGCGCGCCTGAAAAATGAAATTGTTGAAAAAATAAAGAAGGTCAATTTTACGCCAGAATTTGCTGTGTCTCTGGCGTTGCGCGTTTACATCAGAAAATTCCAGGACGTTAACGATACGTACCTGTCAGAAAGAGTAAGCGATATCTTTGACGTCGAAAGAAGGCTTTTAAGGAATTTATTGGGTGAAAAAAGGGAAGAGCTTAAGAACCTTGCCCAGGAAGTAGTGTTGGTGGCTCACGATCTTACCCCGTCGCAAACAGCCTCGCTTGATACCGAAAAAGTTAAAGGATTTGCTACGGATGTAGGCGGGAGGACATCGCATACTGCCATCGTTGCCCGTGCTTTGGGTATACCCGCAGTGGTGGGGCTTGGCACTATTACCACAGACGTCTTTGGCGGTGATACCGTAATTGTTGACGGTAATCATGGTATTGTTATTGTTCGGCCTGATGCTGAAACATTAGCAACATATCAGAGCAAGGTCAAAAGTATCCATGTATTTGAGGAAAAATTAGCGACAGAACTAAAGGACCAACCATCTACTATGAGGGATGGCAGGCATATAGGCATTTATGGAAATATCGAATTTCCCAAAGACATTAGCGTTAATGTAAAATACGGTGCGGAGGGAATTGGTCTTTATAGAACAGAGTTTCTTTACTTAGGGTCGCCCAGGCCGCCGACTGAAGAGGAACATTTAGAGGCATACAGCACCGTTGTTCGGGAATTAAAGGATAAGCCGGTCATTATTAGAACACTTGATTTAGGCGCTGACAAATTTACGTATGGAGATGACAGAAAAGAAGGTAATCCCTTTTTGGGATGTCGTTCCATTCGTTATTGTTTTGAAAATCCAGCTATATTTAAGATACAGCTCAGGGCAATTTTAAGGGCTTCATCCCTGGGAAATGTAAAAATCCTATTCCCCCTGATTTCCTCACTTCAAGAATTACGGCGTGCAAAGCAAATGGTCTGGGAGACTATGGAAGAATTGGACAAGGAGAAAATTCCATTCAGCAAAAACATTAATATGGGGGTCATGATTGAAGTTCCTTCCGCTGTTATGATTGCCGACATGCTGGCAAAAGAATGCGATTTCTTTAGTATTGGCACCAATGACCTTATTCAGTATTCTCTGGCTGTTGATAGAAATAATGAGCGGGTAGCTTATCTCTATTGCCCCGTGCATCCTGCAATTTTAAGGCTTTTAAAAATTGCAATAAAAGCAGCCGCGGAGAATAACATTCC
>Ga0209323_10000329_pt1 | contig 30284 bp, 31 predicted proteins | sample Rifsed19ft2_FD_184014 | JGI IMG/M metagenome (GOLD analysis project Ga0209323, IMG submission 184014) | Soil microbial communities from Rifle, Colorado, USA - sediment 19ft 2 (version 2) | ecosystem: Environmental > Terrestrial > Deep subsurface > Rock core/Sediment | place: Rifle, Colorado...
AAATGCGGGACAGGGAAATTCGAGGGTGAGAGGGACTCATCCTCCCGCCCTCCGGGGTGGTAAATCCACGCAAGATGATTGGTAGTTTTATCAAACCAGCAGCGTCCGAAAGGAACAAACGCTGCTGGTTTTGTGAGCTATTAGGGGGGGGGTTGTAATTTTTATTGGGATAGTGTATTATGGCGCTTATAGCTTAATCAGGATTTTAAAAAAGTGATACGTTGAAAAATAAGGGTTTTTTCCTTGTTTTTCGTTTGTTGTTATATATTTTACTTGTCCCGTTAGAAAATCTACGGACTAGGTAGGAAAAAATGAAGTTTATTATTTTAATTTTTTAATGGGATGAAAATTAGATCAGCCGTAAAAAAGATTTGCGATAATTGTAAAATGGTAAGGAGAAACAGACATTTGCGGATAACTTGCTCTAATCCAAAACATAAGCAAAAACAATAGACCGATAAAATAATTATAAGAATCATATGAGAATATTGGGAATCATTGTACCAAATGAAAAAAGACTCGAGATTGGCCTTACTTGCCTCTACGGCATTGGTATTCCGAAAGCTCGCAAAATTTTAGATCAAGTCGGTATTGACCGCGGAAAAAAGGCGAAAGATTTGAGCCTGGATGAAGAAAATAAAATTCGTCTGGTCATCGAAAGCATTTTAATCGAGGGAAATTTGAAAAGAGAAATATCCGCCAACATCAAGCGGCTAAAAGATATCAAAAGTTACCGAGGCATCCGCCACATGAAAAGATTGCCAGTCCGTGGGCAGAGGACTAAGACAAATTCCCGAACCGTGAGGGGTAATGTCAGGAAGACCATGGCCTCCGGCAAGCGAAAAGAAACCAAGACATAAAAATGACTAAAACCGCAACCAAAACCGAAGAGACCAAGTCAGCCGCCCCCGCCGAGATTCTTCCGATGGAAGGCGACGCAAAGAAAGCGGCTCCCCTGCCTACCGGACAGGCAGGCAAAACCACAAAGAAAAAAGTAACATCCGGAATTCTTTCTATTGATGCTACCTTCAACAACACCAAAGTGCTCCTTTCAGACAAGGCCGGTAATACTTTATTTTGGTCAAGCGCGGGATCTTTGGGTTTTCGAGGAGCAAAAAAGGGGACTCCTTTTGCAGCCGGAAAAGTAGGAGATGTGATCGGGGGCAAAGCGGCAACCCTCGGAGTCAAAGATGCGGAAGTAGTGGTGCTCGGAGTCGGCTCCGGTCGGGAGCCTGCCATCAGGGCTTTTATGGCTCATGGAATTGAAATTACTTCTATTTCCGATGCGACACCTGTACCCCACAATGGGCCAAAAGCCAAAAAACCGCGTCGCGTCTAGCTTTACAAACTTTATGAACTTTATAACTTTCAACTAATTTAATATGATTAGCAAACCAAAATTTAAGATTTGTCGAAGACTGGGCCCCGGAGTGTATGACAAATGCCAGACCTCAAAGTTTAAGGCCGCGTCGGGAAAGGGTGGATCTTTGACCGCTCGCCGCCCGAAAGCTCTCTCGGAATATGGAGCCCAGCTCGTTGAAAAACAAAAAATAAGATTTTCTTACGGAATTACCGAACGCCAGCTTTCGAATTACGTCAAGAAAGCCACTCTGGCTAAAGGCGCCGGAACAGCGGAGAAGTTTTACGAGGAGCTCGAATTTCGCCTAGACAACGCGATTTACCGGATGGGCCTCGGAGCGAGCCGCCGAGCCACCCGCCAAATGGTTTCTCATGGACATTTTATTGTCAATGATAAAAAGGTGACTATTCCATCTTACGAATTAAAGTCTGGAGATACTATAAAAATCCGCGTCGGATCAAAAACCAAGAAAATTTTTGACAATCTTGCAGAAAAAATAAAAGATTACAATCCCCCCACCTGGCTACGCTTTGATCCGACTGTCATGGAAGGAAAAATTTTAGATAAACCAAAAAATACCGAAAGTTTCATCGATTTAAACGCCGTTTTAGAATTTTATAGTCGTTAAATAAATTATTAATAATTTTTAAAATTATGTCTGAATATAAAATTGTTATGCCTTCCAAGCCTCGTGTCGTTTTAGAGGAGGCCAATAAGGGAGTATTTGAAATAGACGGCCTTTACCCGGGGTATGGTCACACCTTGGGTAATAGCTTGAGGCGGATTATCCTATCATCGCTCCCGGGCGCTTCGGTCACTTCAATCAAGATTGACGGAGTGAGTCATGAGTTTCAGACCCTGGAGGGAATAAAAGAAGATGTCATTGTGATGATTCTCAATTTAAAAAAGACCCGGTTCAAAATGATCTCGGATGAACCGCAGACCGTGAGTCTTTCGGTTAAGGGTCCGAAGGCCGTCACTGCAGGAGATATCAAGACCGGTGGGCAAGTAGAGATTTTAAATCCAGAACTGCATATCGTGGAAGTCACCGGTAAAATCAATTTAAATATTGAAATGAAAATCGAGAAAGGGCTTGGCTTTATTCCGAAAGAATTATTTCAAAAAGAAAAAGTAGATGTGGGCACTATCGCTGTGGACGCTATTTTTACTCCAGTTCGCTGGGTTTCTTATGAAGTGGAAAACATGCGCGTCGGAGACAAGACCAACCACAATCGTCTTCGAATCTCAATCGAAACGGACGGCACGCTCTCTGCCCGTGAAGCGCTCTCGCGTTCGATCGAAATTATGATAAACCAACTCAAAGCCATTATTGATTTCAAAGAGCCGGAGGAAGAGAAAGTTAAGAAAGATAAAGATGTAGAAGATAAAAAACCTGCCCGCCATGCTTCGCAAGGCGATGCGGGCGGGGGTCCTGATTTTGCTGATGTTTTAAAGACTCGCACCGATAGCCTGGATCTCTCTACCAGGACACTGAACGCCCTAACTGGCGCCAATATCCGCACCTTGGGTGGACTGGCCCGAAAGAAAAGAGAAGACCTGCTCGAAGTCGAAGGCATCGGTGAGAAGGGAATTTCAGAAATCAAAAAAGTTTTGGCCAAGTTTGGTCTCAACTTGAAAGAATAATTTAAATATACCTGTCCCGTACTAAATTTTTGATTACGGGGCATAATGATAAATATTATTAATTAAAATTTTAGTACTGGGATGAGACACGGCAATAACAAAAGAAAATTCGGTCGGGTTCGAAAAGTGAGAGTGGCTCTCTTGAATTCTTTAGCTCTCAATTTGATAGTGCGCGGAAAAATAAGAACAACCGAACCCAAAGCCAAAGAACTGCGGCCTTTTATAGAAAAACTGGTGACGAGAGCCAAAAGCGGCAATACCGCTACTCGCCGTTTAGTTATTTCCAAGATTGGGAACAGGTGTCCGGAAGTCAAGAAGCTTTTTGAAATAATCGCGCCGAAGTATGCGGACAGAAAAGGAGGCTATACCCGAGTATTGAAATTAGGCGCCCGAAAGTCCGACGGGGCCAAAATGGCCATAATAGAATTTGTATAATTATGAAAAATACCAAAGAAAAAATTAGTCTAAAAGTAATAGATGCATCAGGACGAACGCTCGGCCGAGTAGCCAGTGAGGTAGCCATGTCCCTGATGGGCAAGACCAAGGCAACTTTTGAGCGGAATCAATATTCCGGTCTGCCGGTCAAAGTAGTCAACGCTTCCAAAATTCGCATTACCGCCAAAAAGTTAGAAAGTATTTATCATACACGATATTCTGGTATTCCGGGCGGGTTGCGCATTTTAACAGGTACAGAAACAGCAGCAAAAAGAGGTTTGTCCGAGTTGTTAAAACTCGCGACCGAGCAAATGTTGCCGGCCAATAAATTACGAAGAAGGATGATGAAAAATTTAAAAATCGAAGAATAAATGTATGGCAGAACAAGAAAAAACAAAAAATAAATACACAGAAGCAATCGGCCGACGCAAAACTTCCACGGCTCGGGTTCGTATCATAGAAGCATCCAAAGCGAATTTTGTGGTCAACGGCAAAGACGCCAAAGAATATTTTAAAACCGAAGGCGAGCGCCGGCTTATTTTAGATCCAATGATTAAGGGGCAGAAGACTGGAGAAGGAAAAGCGACTTTGAAATGGAATGTGGAAGTGCGTGTTAAGGGTGGGGGGGTGCACAGCCAAGCTGAAGCTATTCGCCATGGGCTCTCTCGAGCACTTGCCGAATTTGATCCGGAAAACCGCGGCGAATTAAAAGATTTAGGTTTCTTAAAACGTGACCCGAGAGCCAAAGAACGCCGCAAATTCGGACTCAAAAAAGCTCGGAAAGCTCCGCAGTGGAGTAAAAGATAGAGTAATTGTTTTTTGTGTGGCAGTGTGGTATATTATGTTAGTATAGTTTCTTTAGCAAAAAGTGTAATTATTATTAATTTAAAGGTATAAAAAAAACTATGGATCCAAAACCAGGATTTCAAGATCAAAAAAAAGTGGGACTTGATTATCACTCTGAAGTGCAAAAAATAGAAGCTCGTTATAATGAACGCTTAGCTAAATTTGAAGCGGCTGTAAAAGAAATATTTGGAGATGGTGAAGCAGGCGAGAGTAGATATCGTCATATGCTAAACGATAGAGGGTATATACCAACTCCTGAAACTGAAAGGCTTGCTCCATTGGCTGCAAGGTTAGATAATAAGAAGAAAGAAATAGAGTCTGAAAAAGAAGCTGCATTAAAAGCAATAGAGGCGTCTAAACCACCAGAAGCCAAAAGACGAGAAGAAATAATTATTGAAGAAATCTAGGGTTGTGATAAAACAATTTTTGTCAATATTGTGGCATAATAATGCCTTCATTTGCATCACATTTAGACTGTGATATACTGTAGTTTATGAGCAAGAGTAAATTGAAGGCTTTAATAAAAGGAAAATCTTTTCCAATTATTTTGGAAAAGGAAGAAAGTGGTTTGTACGTGGTGGAATGCCCGCTTTTTTCTGGTTGCTATTCGCAGGGAAAAACTATTGATGAATCTTTAAAAAATATTCGTGAAGTCATAGAGCTTTGTCTTGAGGAAAAATATAATCAGGAAGTTGTTTCAGATTATTTTCCGAAAGAATTTAGTTTCCATACTGTTACTATATAAAATATTTCATGGCTCAAATACCTGTTTTAAATTCTAGAGTTGTTATAAAAACATTAATAAAAGCAGGTTATGTTGTCGTTAGGCAAAAAGGTAGTCATATAAGATTACAACACATAAATAAAAAGCCTGTGACAGTTCCACGTCATCCCCTAATAGGTAAAGGTTTGCTTAAAAAAATACTTCGAGATTCTGAAATTTCCTTATTTGATTTTAAGAAATTATTAAAATAAGGTAACTGTAAAAATAATTTTTATTTTTTTGAATTTATGCTAAGATAACAGCATGAGTGACGAAAATGATAAAAAACCTGCTGAAAACATTGAGCCAAAACCAGAAGCCGATTCCGAGGTATTGGAGTTTGAGTTTAATGAAGACGGCGAGGAGGATTTAAAGAAAACTCTAAAGAAATTTAGGGAGGATTTGAAGGTATGTAAAAAAGAAAAGGAGGAATATCTGACCGGCTGGCAGAAAGAGCGGGCGGAATTTGCCAATTACAGGAAAGGCGAGGATGACAGGAAAGCGATGTTGTCCGAATCAATGCGGGAGCGAATCTTAACTCGCTTTTTGGCGGTCATGGATAGTTTCAATATGGCTTTTGCTAACAAAGAGGCCTGGGAGAAAGTGGACGAAAATTGGCGCCGTGGAGTAGAATACATTTACTGGCAGATGAGTACGGTCTTCGAAGAGTATGGAGTCAAGCCGATTGGCGCCGTAGGAGAAAAATTTGATCCAAATATTCATCAATCCATGGAATTAATGTCGACCGACAAAAAAGAACTTGATCATACGGTCTCTGAAATAATTCAAAAAGGCTACAAACTCGCCGACCGCGTCATGCGCGCCGCCCGGGTGAATGTATATGAATATAAGGATGCAGCAAACTAAATCCTGTAAAAACCCCGAACGGAAGCAAAGCTTCGTACGGGGCAGGCTGCCAAAAAGATATGAGTAATATTAACGAAAAGAGAATATGTAAAAATTGTAGTGGTGGTTTCTCAATAGAAGCCGAGGATTTTAATTTTTATGAAAAGATTAAAGTCCCGCCGCCCTCTTGGTGCCCGGAGTGCCGGCAACTGCGGCGCTATGCTTGGAGGAACGAGCGGACTTTGTACCGCCGAAATTGCGACCTGTGCGGCAAGAGCACGGTGACGATTTATTCTGCAAACAAGCCTTACAAAGTTTACTGCAACGAATGCTGGTGGGGGGACGGGTGGGACTCTTCGCAGTACGGCCGAGATTTTGATTTCTCTCGCCCATTTTTTGAGCAATTTGCCGAGTTGCAACATGATGTGCCGCGGATGGCTTTGCTCAATAAGAGAAGTGTGAATTCTGAATACACCAATCATTCCGGTGATAATAAGAATGTTTATCTTTCATTTTCTGTTTTTAATGGTGAGAATGTTATGTATAGCACTTGGATTATGAAAAATTCACGTGACTGCATGGATTGTGGTTTTATTGCCGAAAGAGGAGAAAGATTGTATGAAGTTATTGATTCACGAGCGTCTTATCAATGTCAATATGGAATTTTTCTGAAAGATTGTTCCTCTTGTTATTATTGCTACGATTGCCACGGTTGCAACGAATGTTTTATGTCAACAAATTTGCGCAATAAAAGTTATGTGTTTAAAAACCAACAGTACACTCGAGAAGAGTATTTAAAAAAAATTAAAAATCTGGAATTGTACTCTTTTGTAAATAGGCAAGGGTTGGTTAAAGAGTTTGAGGATATGGTTAAACAAGAAGCTATCCATCGGTATGTCATTAGCGAAAGGAATGTCAATTCGGTGGGCAGTTTGATTTTTGATTGCAAAAATGTCACTCAGTCTTTTGAAGCTAATAGATGTGAAGATTCTAAATATATTTATGGAGGGATTGAGAATAAAAACTGCATGGATATCTATCACGCAGGCTGGAATACTACCGAACTTTGCTATGAGCTTCAAGGATGTACCAGAACTGCTAACTGCCAATTCTGTCATCTCTGCTACGACAATATGAATGTGATGTATTCCGATACTTGCCAAAATAGTCAGAATCTTTTTGGTTGCGTGAGTATTAAAAAAGGTGAGTATATGATTTTCAACAAAAAATATTCGAAAGCCGACTATGAAACTTTGAAGGAAAAAATTATCGAACATATGAAGCAAACGGGGGAGTATGGTGAATTTTTCCCGCCGGAAATCGCGCCGGTGTATTACAACGAAACCCAGGGCAATCTTTATATGCCGATGCCGAAACAAGAAGTTCTAGCGAAAGGTTGGCAGTGGGAAGACAATGTTCCGGGGACTTTTAGTAAAGAGACAATTTCAAGCGGATCTATTCCAGACAAAATAGAAGGCGTCCCTGATAGTTATTTGAATGAAATTTTCGCCTGCATAGATTGCTCCAAGAATTATAATATTACCAAAAACGAGCTTCTGTTTTACCGCAAAGAAAGCCTGCCGTTCCCGCGAAAATGCCCTAATTGCCGCTATAAAAGAAGATTTGATTTGCGACCGGCGAGAAAACTCTGGCATCGTGCCTGCATGTGCGACAAAAATCATATTAGTCATAAAGGAAAGTGTGAAGTCGAATTTGAAACCTGCTACGCCACCGAGAGAAAAGAAAAAGTTTATTGTGAAAGTTGTTATAATAAGGAAGTGTATTGATTGTCTTATTCGTATTCGTACGAATAAGTAAATATAAAAATATGGAACAACTAGCAAAGAGCGCACGTACACGTATACCCGAATTCAATATTGCATTTTAAAAAAATTATGTTAGACTCAAATTATGTTGAAAATACGGTTACAGAGAATAGGTCGCAAGAATGATCCGTCTTTTCGGGTGGTTTTGACTGATTCGAAAAACAGCGCCAAGAGCGGCAGATTTTTGGAACTGCTCGGCACTTATAATCCAAAAGTCAGCGACAAGAAGCTCCGAACCAGTTTTTATAATGATCGAATAAAGTATTGGCTTTCGAAAGGCGCCAAGCTCTCCGATACGATGCACAATTTTTTAGTGCATGACAAAGCGATCGAAGGTAAGAAAGTAAATGTGCTCCCAAAGAAAAAGCCAACTCAAAAGAAAAAGGAGTTGAAAGCAAAAAAGTAGTACTGTATATGGATTACCATATATCAATGGCGTTCGGACATTAAGCAAATAAATTTGCTTATGCTCCTCACTTATTGATATAATACAAAAAGCAGTCACGTCGCAACACTGCATGATTATTAAGGTAAGTAATATAAAAAAAGTATGGAAAACGAAGCAGATAAGGTGTTTTTGGAATATGTGGTCAAAGCATTAGTGGACAATCCGAACGATATCAAAATTGATCGGAGTGTGGATGAGATGGGTGTGCTGATTACTCTTACTGTCAATTCTGCCGACATGGGCAAGATCATCGGCCGAATGGGCAACACCGCCAAAGCTATTCGCACGCTTCTTAGAATTATCGGCATGAAGAACAATGCCCGCGTGAATTTGAAGATCAACGAGCCAGAAGGTAGCACTAGACCAGAAAGAACAGAGAGACCAATGGGAGGATCAAGTAGTGCTCCGAGTACTATGAAGACAGTTGACCAGGCGATGGAAGACCTTAAAGGTATCTAATTAGGTTCTAGGGACTAGGTTTAGTCTATGAATTTCCATATAATTACTATTTTCCCTGAAATGTTCGATTCTTATCTTAAAGAGTCTATTTTAGGGCGGGCGATTAAGGATAAAAAAATAAAAATCAAGTTTTATAATCCCATAGATTTTTGCAAGCCGAAAGAAAGGGTAGACGGTCGGCCTTATGGCGGCGGACCCGGGATGGTCTTGCGCCCGGAATTGTTTTTAAAAGCATTTGGAATCGCCTCATCGGCGATCCGCCGTAGAGGCGGAAAGAAAACAAAGATTATTTTGTTTTCTACTTCCGGTAAAAAATTTACCACCGCTTATGCAAAAACCGTAGCCAAAAAATATACGGATATTATTTTAATTTCTGGCCGCTACGAAGGCATCGATGCCAGAGTGCAAAAGATTTTGAAAGCCGAGGAGATTTCAATAGGAGACTATGTCTTAACTGGCGGCGAGTTACCAGCCATGGTTTTGATTGATTCTATTTCCAGGCAGATTCCGGGAGTTTTAGGTAAATACGAATCCCTGGAAGAAGAAAGAGTCTCCACGAGTGAAGTTTATACCCGCCCGGAAGTTTTAAAATATCGCGGCAAAAATTATAAAGTTCCCAAAGTTCTATTATCTGGGAATCATAAACTTATTGAAGAGTGGAAAAAAAGAGCGAAATAAATCTAATGAAACTTACTTTAACAAAATCTGATGATCTTTCAATCAAGATAGCTGAATTTATCCCAATTTAAAAACTTAATAATTATTAGCTATTTACATACTTTGAATTACAAAACTCCGCAAGCCGACTTTTTCACAGGCGCATTTAAATACCTTCAGTTGTCTGAATTTTTGAAACAAAAGTCTAATTTTTCTCTCTTCAGTAATTTCTCTACCTAAGTACGAAGGCGAGAAGTGAATAAATGTAATTGGCTAGATAGCCGTCAATTGATCTGGGCATGGAGGTGATAAATGCGTAGAACATTTTTAAGTTTCGGAAGTTGAGTTCAATCAGCATACGGGTATTGTAGAGATGATACTGAAAATCAGTGATAATTTTCTTCATGTTTCCTCTTGGTTTAGTGAATAGAATTCTAGTATTTTCTTGGTAGAATTCTTCTTCCAAATCTTTGGATAAATATCCAGCATCAGCTACGAATATTCCCGTCATCTCTTGGTTCATTTTCCTGAATGTCTCTCGATCATTGCCGTTGCCTGTTCCAAATCTGGCACCGAGCAAGTTTCTTTTTAGATCAGTCGTAATGCTCATTTTAAGTCCATAATACATACCTTTTCCAGAATGTCCCCATGAAGAGAGCATTTTCATTGTCTGGTGGTATTTAGCATTTTTGTTTAAGCAGACAGGAATATCAGTAGAGTCAGTGTGTTTAATGATGTGAGCGTATTTTTGATTCCATTTTAGGATTGCGTTTAAGACAATCAACGCTTGCAACGCAAACCTGTTCATCTCGACGCAGAGCGTCTTGTAACTTTCCTTCGGTCTGAAGATTTCAAAGATTTTCTTTTTTGTTCCGATACCAGCATTCTGTTTAAAGAGGGCTAGAGCGATTGTTTCTTCGCCCGAGATAGCGAGCGGTCGACCAGTACTTTTACACAGTTTCAATTTTAATTGCTTGGAGAAAAACTTAACTTTTGCTAGAATATCATCGTGTAGTTTGATGAAGGTTTTCATACAAAAAGCGCCTTATGGCGCTTTTTGTATTCTAGCATGATTGTGGTATATTTGGGGGATTAAGGGAGTTTCGTAATTCAAAGTTACATAAGAATTCTGCATATGCTAGAATCTTAGATATGAGAAAGGAGGGTTACATGGAGAGACTAAAAGATTTTTTAAATTCTGGTACCACTGAAGCGAAAATTGCTACAGTAGCTCTTTGCGTGTTGGCTGTAGCTTCGATACCTGTTCTCGTGATGGGCGCTGCGGTAATGGGCAACGCGGTACAAGTGTTTAAAATGTTTGAAGGCTCCAAGAAATATTCTCACAAGCAAATCAGTAGCGTGATGGATAGTATGAAGCGCCAAAGACTTATAGAATATGTCTCCGATAAACATGGACAAACTATCGTAAAAATTACAAAGAAAGGTGAAACTAAATTAAGAGCTTTTGATATTGAACTCATGAAAATTAAAAAACCGCATAAGTGGGATGGCAAATGGAGACTGGTGATGTTTGATATCCCGATGAGATTTACAAAAGGGAGAGAAGCCCTACGATTTCATTTGAAAAAGTTAAATTTTTTTCAATTTCAAAAATCTGCTTGGATTTATCCTTTTCCGTGCGAGGATGAAATAATATTTATTGCGGACTTCTTTGGAGTAGGGAAGTACGTCGAAGTTTTAACAGTAGAAAATATTTTACGAGATGACAAAGTAAGGAAACATTTCAAATTATCTTAATCTATTTCGTATCTAAAATTCTAGCATATGCGGAAAAGTTGGGAAATGAGGAGTAAGAAAAAACTAATTGGCTACTAATCCCCAACCAAGGTTGACAAAAAAATATAGATGAGTATACTGTATTTGATTCATTGATTGAGTATCGGATGGAATCTTAGGCGTTATATTACTAGGGTTTTAACTTAATCATATCTAAATAAACTATGGAGAACCTGCCTGCCGGTAGGCAGGGCTAAAGAAAAGCCTTTTTTCTGTGTTATATTGGTTTTTCTTTGATTTCTTTTTGCTTATTTGGAAAAAATAAATATGCATACAATCGCTTTGCGTCCGAAGAAATATTTTTCCAGATATAAAAAGCCTCTGGTCGAATTTCCGAATTTGATCGAAGCTCAGCTAAAGTCTTTCGAGTGGCTAGTGGGGACTGGGATCGGAGAAGTCTTCAAGGAATTCTCTCCCATCTTGGATTATTCCACAAAAAAATTCCAACTCGAATTTGCTTCTTTTTCCTTAAGTGAATCTGCATATAATGAGAACCATGCCAAAATAAATAAGCTCTCTTATCAAGGACTCTTAAAGGCTCGGGTCAAACTTACAAATAAAATTTTGGGAACTGTTAAGGAGCAGGAGATTTTTATGTCTGAGCTTCCGCTTATGACCTCACACGGAACTTTTATCATCAACGGCGTGGAGCGCGTAATCGTGCCGCAGCTCGCCAGAAGTTTCGGAGTTTTCTTTACCGAGAGCGAGAGCAAGGGCAATCGCTATTTTGGCGCTAAAATTATTCCGGCTCGCGGCGTTTGGATAGAAATCGAATCCGAATCTGACGGCGGTATTTACATTCGAATCGATAAAAAGCGGAAATTCCCGGCGACCGCCTTACTCCGGGCGATGGGTTATGAGACTAATGAGGCTATTTTAAAGGCTTTTTCCAGTAAATCTCCATTGAATTCTGTTTTCGAAAAAACAATCAAAAATTGCCTGTCCAAGGACGGAGTCAAAAGCTTGAATGATTCATATATTGAAATATACAAGCGTCTTCGAGACGGGGATATGGCTACCGCGGAAAACGCGAAGGAGTTTATTAACTCTTTATTTATACCGGAACGCTACGATCTTTCGCCAGTCGGACGTTTTCGTTTCAATCAGCGTTTCGCGAAGCCCATGGACGAAGCAGCTCTCGCCCACCGAACTATTTCCAAAGAAGACTTGGTCACGGTAATTGCACATATTATTCTTTTAAATAATACTCCGGGTAGCAAGAGCGACGACATCGACCACTTAGGCCAGAGGCGCGTTCGGTTTGTAGGCGAGATACTGCAGCAGAAAGTGCGCACCGGCATGATGCAGATCAAAAGAAATATCCAAGACCGAATGTCGATCATTGACGTGGATACCGCTATGCCGATCAACATCATCAACCAACGTCCGCTCCAGGCTCGGATCAAAGAATTTTTCACCACCAACCAGCTTTCGCAATTTATGGGGCAGGAAAACGTGCTCGCAGAAACCGAACACCTGCGCCTGCTCTCAGCCCTAGGTCCTGGAGGCCTGACCCGCGAGCGTGCCGGACTCGAAGTGCGCGATGTGCATCCTTCGCACTACGGCAGAGTCTGTCCAATCCATACCCCAGAAGGTCCGAACATCGGGCTTATCTTACACCTGGCCACTTATGCCAAAATAAATGAGTTCGGAATAATTGAAACTCCCTACATCAAAGTTGCCAAGGGCAAGATTACTGGTGAAATAGTTTACCTCAATGCTCTGGAAGAAGAGAAATACAACATTGCGCATGCGGCCACTCCTTATGACGAACACTGGCGCATTACCGAAGAAAAAGTGGAAGCCCGAATCAAGACCGAGCCAGGAGCCATCTTCAAAGAAGAAGTGGATTTTATAGATGTCTCACCGAACCAGGCATTCTCAATCGCCACCTCTATGATTCCATTTCTAGAACACAATAATGCGAACCGTGCTCTCATGGGAAGCAATATGCAGAAGCAGGCGGTGCCTTGCGTATTGCCGGAGGCTCCTCTCGTATCTACCGGCGTGGAGGAATTGGCGGCCCGAGATTCCGGACGATTGATTATTGCCATAGAGAGCGGAGTGGTTTCTTATTTAGATGCCAGAAAAATAGTGGTCAAGAGCACTAAATCTGAGAAAAATTCAGAAAATATTTACAACTTGATTAATTTTATGAGGAATAATAACTTCGCCATTTTTCACCAACGTCCGCTTGTAAATATAGGCGATAAAGTAAAGAAAGGGGATGTCTTGGCGGATACCAGCAGTACCATGGGTGGGCAAATTTCTCTGGGTCAGAATATTTTTGTAGCATTCTTGTCCTGGTCCGGATCGACTTATGAAGATGCTATAATTGTTTCGGAACGTTTGGTCAAGAAAAGTAAATTTACCAGCGTATACTTGGAGGAGTTTACCTGCGTAGTCCGCGATACGAAACTCGGACCAGAAATCACCACTCGCGACATATCAAATGTGGGCGAGTTGAAACTAAAAGATCTAGATGAAGACGGTATTGTCCGCATCGGAGCAGAGGTTCGGGAAAATGATATTTTGGTCGGCAAAATTACACCCAAAGGGGAGACAGAGCTCACTCCAGAAGAGCGGCTCCTGCGTTCTATCTTTGCGGAAAAAGCGCGGGATGTGAAGGATACCTCATTGCGAGTTGAGCACGGAAAGCGCGGGCGCATTATCGGAGTAAAAATTTTCTCTCGCGATCTCGGACACACACTTGAAGCCGGAATTATCAAGAAAATTATGATTGAAGTCGCTCAGATCCGAAATATTTCAGTCGGCGACAAGCTCTCTGGCCGGCATGGTAACAAAGGAATTATTTCCACCATTCTGCCGGAAGAAGATATGCCTTATATGGCTGACGGTACCCCGGTGGATATTATTCTCTCACCTCTTGGCGTTCCTTCTCGTATGAACTTGGGACAAATTTTAGAAATGCATCTCGGTATGGCGGCCAATAGCCTTGGCTACCAAGCCGTCGTGCCGCCATTTTTAGGAGCAAAGCACGAAGAGATTAAAGAAGAGCTGACCAAAGCCGGCTTGCCCCCAAGTGGTAAATTGAAACTTTTTGACGGACGCACCGGCGAAGCTTTCGAACAAGCCGTGGCTGTGGGTTATATGTATATGTTAAAACTTCATCACATGGTGGAAGACAAGATTCACATGCGTTCGATCGGTCCTTACTCTCTCATTACTCAACAGCCACTCGGAGGCAAGGCGCAGGGCGGAGGACAGAGATTCGGAGAAATGGAAGTCTGGGCGCTCGAAGGCTATGGGGCCGCTTATACTCTGCGCGAAATGCTTACTATTAAGTCGGACGACATTCTCGGAAGGTCCGCGACCTTTGATTCAATCATTAAAAATGAAAAAATCAGACCACCAAATTCGCCGGCATCGTTCAATGTGCTTTTGAATTATTTGCGAGGGCTTGCAATGGATGTCGATTTAAAGAAGTCTAATAATAAGGAATAATGTCAAAAGAATTAAACATAACTGGACCTAATAGGGAATTTGAGTCTATAAAACATATAGATGAAAACAATATAGAGTTTTGGACAGCCAGAGAGCTTTTTCCTCTGCTTGGGTATTCTAGATGGGAAAGTTTTGAGGAAGTTATTGGACGGGCTCGAAAATCTGCTTTAAATAGCGGTCAAATAGTAGAAAACCATTTTCGGGACTTGACGAAAATGGTGGACATTGGGTCTAATACTAAGAGAGCAATAAAGGACTGGAAACTCGACCGATACGCCTGTTATTTAATAGCTCAAAATGGTGACTCAAAAATTCCTCAAATTGCTCTCGCGCAAACCTATTTTACTGTTCAAACAAGAAGGCAAGAGATTTTTGACAAACTATCCGATGCCGAGAAGCGTATTTTTGTTCGTGAAGAAGTGACGAGTGAAAATAAGAAACTTTTTAAAACTGCCAAACAAGCAGGTGTGTCTAATTTTGGTTTATTCAATGATGCTGGTTACAAAGGCTTATATGGAGCATCTCTTTCGGATGTTGAATTTAAAAAAGGAATTAAAAAAGGAGAACTTTTAGATCGAGCTGGTTCTACCGAACTTGCCGCTAATCTTTTTCGTATTACCCAAACAGATGAAAAAATTAATAAAGATAAAATCAAAGGAGATTTTGAAGCTAGAAAAACACATTTTATGGTGGGTGGTAAAGTTCGCCAGACAATTAAAGATATAGGTGGAGAATTACCTGAAAATCTAAAATCAGAGAAACATATAAAGGATGTGAGAAAAGATATAAAATTACTTCAAAAACAAGATAAGAAATTATTATTAAAAGCTAAAAGAAAATAATATGAAAAATAACAATAAAGGTTTCATACTCCCATTGCTTTTAGGGATAATCGCCTTATTGGTAGTAGGTGTTGGGGTATATGTTTATAAAAATAAAAAAGTGGAAGTTCCTATTGTTCCTGAAACTGGGGCACAGCAATCGGATCAAGTTCAGCAGACAAATACTCAAACTCCAGCTGTTAATACACAAACAAATAATTCAAATTCACAATCTGATACTTCAAATTGGAAAACATATAAGAATATTAAATACAACTTTGAATTTAAATATCCTTCTGATTGGGATCTTGAATCATTAGATTATGTACCGGTACCACAGCAACCAAGCCAACTTGGGGTTTCTGTCTTTTTCAAACCTAGTGGCACGCTTATTTTGTTAAGCATAAACCTATTTAATTCAGGAGCTCAAACAGAAGAAATGATAAATACAAGCAATGGTTACTTCAGAAAGTTGGCAGATAATGGTAAGAATGTACTTACAGCTCATTCACCGATAGATTTTACTCTTAACTATGAAGTTTTCAAACAAGATTATGAGACAATTCTTTCTACTTTTAAATTTACAAAATAATTATAAATAATATGAAAACTTTAAACACAACTGAATTTGATTCGATCGCGCTTCACCTCGCTAGCCCGGAGCAGATCAAGGAATGGTCTTTTGGAGAAGTCACCAAGCCGGAGACGATCAATTATCGCACCGGAAGATCCGAGCGTGGCGGCCTTTTTGATGAGAAAATATTCGGTCCGGAAAAAGACTATGAATGTTATTGCGGAAAATACCGCCGGATCCGCTACAAAGACATCATCTGCGAGAAATGCGGCGTGGAAGTCACTCGTTCAATCGTCCGCCGGGAACGCATGGGCCACATCGAGCTCTCGACACCGGTTTCCCATATTTGGTTCTTGCGCGGTGTGCCTTCGCGGATGAGCATCTTACTGAATATTTCTGTTTCCGACTTGGAAAAAGTAATTTATTTTGCCGGATACATCATCACAAAAGTGCATGAAGAAGAAAAATCAACTGTAATTTCAGGCCTCGATAAAGAATATAAAGTTAAATTGAAAAATATGGCGGATGATGATACCAAAGAGAAATTGAAAAATTTATTATCGATTACCAAAAAAGAAATTGGAGAAATTTATGAAGGGAAAGTTTTAAATGAGATTTCTTTTCACCACTACTCACTGAAATACGGAACTTGTTTTGAAGCAAATATCGGCGCTGAAGCGATCTATTCTATTTTCAAAAATCTAGATTTAAACAAATTAAAAGCTCTTACCGAAAAGATGATCGAGAAAGCAAGTGTAGCTGAAAAAGAGAAATTGCAAAAAAGACTTTCGTTGATTCGGGCTATGACTTACGCAGGTATTCGCCCAGAATGGATGTTTTTGACGGTTATCCCGGTTATTCCTCCGGTTTTGCGCCCAATGGTGGCGCTAGATGGAGGCAGGCATGCAACCTCGGATTTAAATGACCTTTATCGCCGAGTGATAAATAGAAACAATCGTTTGAAGAAGCTCAAAGAAATAAATGCGCCAGATGTAATTTTGCGAAATGAAAAAAGAATTATTCAGGAAGCCGTCGATGCGTTGATCGATAACTCCATCGCCAAACAAAATGACTCGGCAGCGATGAGCCAGTCACAAAAGCGTCCACTCAAGTCGCTTTCGGACAATTTAAAATCTAAACAAGGTCTTTTCCGCCAAAACCTGCTCGGCAAGCGAGTGGATTATTCCGGACGTTCGGTGATTGTCGTTGGTCCGGAACTCAAATTAAACCAATGCGGACTGCCGAAACACATGGCCCTGGAACTTTTCCGGCCTTTCGTTATTTCCAAAATTTTGCAGGCCGAATTGGCCTTCAACATTCGCGGTGCCAATAAATTGATCGAGGAGCGCACGGCGGACGTTTGGGCCATGCTGGAAGAAGTAATCGCCGGCAAATATGTTCTTTTAAACCGCGCGCCGACTCTCCACCGCCTCGGTATTCAAGCTTTCAATCCTATTTTAATTGAAGGCAACGCCATCCAAGTGCATCCGTTGGTCTGCCAGTCTTTTAATGCTGACTTCGACGGAGACCAAATGGCGGTGTATGTGCCGCTCTTAGAGGAGGCGCAATTCGAAGCGAAAGAATTGATGGCGGCAAACAAAAATCTTCTAAAACCGCAAAACGGCGATCCGATCGTGCATCCCCAAAAAGACATGGTGCTTGGTAGTTATTGGATGACCAAGGAACTCGAAGGCGAACCAGGCGAAGGAAAATATTTTTCCAGCCCGAATGCCGCCACCACCGCCTATAATTATAGAATTGTTTCTCTGCGCGCCAAAATAAAAGTTCTAGCCACTAAAAAACACAAATACGCCAAATTCAACGAAGCAATTTTTGATACTTCGGTTGGTAAACTTCTATTCAACAGCATTTTACCGGACGATTTTTCTTATGTAAATGATGAAATGACACAAGACAGATTGTCTGCTCTTTTGGACGAGCTTATTATGCATTACGGCATAGATAATACGCCCGAAGTATTGGACAAAATCAAGGCGTTCGGTTTCAAATACTCGACAGTTTCGGGTACGACTTGGGGATTGGATAATGTCTCAGTGTCACCCGAGAAGCCGAAGATCATTGCGGAAGGCAAAAAGCTTGAGGAAGAGATAATATCCCAGTGGCGAGAAGGTTTACTGTCGGAAGAAGAAAAATATCAGAAAATTATTGAAATCTGGACGCATACCAAAAAAGATTTAGAAAAGATTTTACCGAAAACTCTCGACAAAAAAAGTTCGACTTACGATTTGTTTACTTCCAAGGCTCGCGGCAATATGTCGAGCCTTATGCAGATGACCGGGATGATCGGACTCATCCAAAACAATCAGGGCAAAACTTTGGAATTTCCTATTATTCCTTGTTATCAAGAGGGGCTTTCGCCGATTGAGTATTTCGTGATTACGCACGGAGCTCGTAAGGGAGCTTCGGATACTGCTCTTAATACCGCCAAGGCTGGGTATCTGACTCGAAGGTTAGTTGATGTGGCCCAGGATGTTGTAATTACCGAAGAAGATTGCGGTACCAAAGAAGGCAGAATAATTACCAGGGAAAATATTTCCGGAATGGAAATTCCGCTTTCCAAAAATATCCGTGGGCGTATATTGGCAGAGGATATTAAAGATAAAAATGGAAAAGTAGTTTACAAGAGAGGATTTTTGATTACCAAAGAAGAAGCTTATAATATAGAAGGAGCTGGTTTTACCGAAGTATTTGTCCGTTCGCCTCTGACCTGCCGCACCGTACATGGGCTATGTGTGAATTGTTATGGGCTCGATTTGGGGCGCAATCGTCTAGTCGAGCAGGGCGAGGCAGTGGGCATAATCGCGGCCCAGGCCATCGGTGAGCCGGGCACCCAGTTGACGCTTCGAACCTTCCACGCCGGAGGAGTCGCTGGTACGGATATCACTACCGGTTTACCTCGCGTCGAAGAAATATTCGAAAGAAGAATTCCCAAAAATCCGGCAATTATATCGGAAACCGATGGAGAAGTGATTTCGATTACCACCAAGGATGGAAAAGAAAAAATAATCAAGGTTTTGTCCGATATTAAAGCAGACGGTGGGAATGCCAAGAAAAACGAAATGGAATACATCGTGGCTTTTCACCGAATGCCGACAGTTAAAGTAGGGGATCAGGTCAAGAAAGGAGGTCTTTTGACCGACGGATCGGCAGATATCGCGGAAATGTTTCAATTAGGCAATAAAGAATTAGTTGAGAAATATATCATCCGGGAAATAAATAAAGTTTACGAGTTACAGAGTGCCTCGATTTCGAGGAAGCATACGGAAATAATAATTCGCCAGATGTTTTCCCGTCGAAAAATAAAAGATGCGGGCGATACGAATTTCTCGATCGGCGACATTGTGGAAAATACCGCGTTCATCGAGGAAAATGCGAGAATTGCCGAATTGTACGGCAAAGATGCAGAAAACAAGCTTGCCAAAGCTGAAACTGTCGTGCTCGGCATCACCGAAGTTAGCCTGCGCACCAAATCTTGGCTCTCGGCCGCCTCGTTCCAAAACACCAATCGCGTGCTGATCGAAAATGCAGTCAAAGGGGGTGTGGATGATCTGCGAGGACTCAAAGAAAATGTCATCATCGGACGACTAATTCCAGCGGGAACGGGGTTTAAAAGCAAAGCAGTGTTAGAAAAAGCGGAGAAATAAATTATTATGGAAAAACACGTTACTGGCTGGACCGGTTGCAAAAGCTCCGGGTCCTTTGTAGTACATTCTTTTATTGTGTTTAATTTTTAATGTGCTATGATTTTTGGGTAGGGTCTCATTTAGCGAAATAGAGTTTCTACGTTTTATAAATAGTTTTTTGTCCTTTTTGTTAAAAAGGAAGAAGTAAAGAAAATGGCTACAAAGCTATATGTGGGGGGACTCCCTTACAGCACCCAAGAAGCCGCTCTCAAAGAGCTCTTCGCACAGGCCGGAAATGTTGTTTCCGCTGTGATTATTATGGACAAGATGTCTGGTCGTTCAAAAGGTTTTGGATTCGTAGAAATGTCATCGCAAGATGAGGCTGCAAAAGCTATCTCGATGTTCAACGATCAAGAGTTCGAAGGACGCAAATTGACCGTCAACGAAGCTCGCCCAATGGAAGCGCGTCCACCAAGAAGCGGCGGCAATGACCGAGGTGGATACGGAGGGGGAGGACGAAGAGAATACTAAAAAATTAGGTTCTAGTCCAAACAAAAAGCGCTTATGAGCGCTTTTTGTTTGGTGAGTGTGGAAGGAATCCCAGTAGCAGAGCAAAGCTCGCTACGGGATAGGTCGGACTCATCGACCTACTGTCTTACTGTGCCCCGTAGTAAATTTGTGTTACTACTTGTGTGTTTATTAAACCATATCAGAACCTATTTTCAAAATAAATAGTCGGTACATTCCGCAGGGCAAAGCCCTCACGCGCGAGTACGCGCGTGTTCTTGCAAAGCAAGAAAGCGGAAATGTGCAAATGTACTGAACGGCTCAAATGCCAGTAAATGAGCCGTTCAAGAAAAAATGGACTCGGTTTTGCGAAACTATTTTGCGGGAGGGAGGATTCGCAAAACCGAGACTAATGTTTTTTAAATTCGGCGAGATTGGGAATTCTGCCCGCAGGGTTAGGGAGGAATGCGGGCGCGTTTTTGTAATTTTGAAAAGTAGTTAATTTCTGCTATTATCTTAATTATGAATTGGTTTTTCATAGCACTGGGTGCACCATTTTTATACTCGGTTGTTACTCATTTAGATAAATATTTAATCCATCGTTTTAAGAAGGATAAAACAGAAGAGCGAGGAGTTGGAGGATTGATTCTTTATTCAGCACTCTTTGGACTTTTTGTTTCATTTTGTATATTTTTATTTCTTGGAACAAATGTTGCAATTCCTCTTAGTGATATAGGAATTATGTTTCTTGTTGGATTTTCAGGTGTCACTGCAACAATTTTATATCTTCATGCGATGGAGAAAGATGAAGCTTCAATTGTTGCACCACTCTTTCAGATGATTCCGGTTTTTGGACTTATTCTTGAATATTTTATTCTTAATATAATTCCATCAAATATTCAAATTGTCGGTTCATTCATTATTGTAATTGCAGGCATTGTACTTGCAACCGAATATGAAGGATTTAAAATACGTCGAATAAAATCAAGCATTATCTTCTTTATGCTTGGTTCATCGTTATTTTTTGCACTCGTTAGCATTCTTTTTAAATATGTGACTTCAAATTTAGAAAACTTTTGGGTTTCATCATTTTGGGAATATTTATCATGGGGTGTGATTGGTATTATTCTTTTTTTTGTTATTCCGGTATATAGGAAAGATTTCATAAATTCACTTAAACGAGATGGAATACTGCTTTTTGGTATTAATATTGCAGGGGAGAGTATCACTACTGTAGCAAATTCACTCAAAAATTTTGCCGCACTTCTTGTGCCTGTTACACTTGTGTATAGCGTTGAAGCGCTCCAACCAATTTTTGTTTTTGCATTTGGTATTCTAATTACACTCTTTTTGCCAAAAATGTCACAAGAAGATATTTCACGAAAAGCCCTTCTTATGAAAGGTATCCCAATTATTTTTATGATTGTGGGAACGATTTTGATTTTACATTAAGTTTTATAATTTATTTATATAAGCCATTACGCATAAAAATATGTTATAATAAGACTGATCAGAATCATTAAAATTATTGGTTTTAATTTTAATTAGGTCTCAGAACCTCCATAAAACATGAAAGATAATATTTATTACACTTTAGATGAAGCTGCAAAAGAAATAAAAAAAAGGTGGAGTGATAAAATACTAAAAAGGAAAGTAGAAGAATTTTTGTCAAATAAATTTATTCCAGGATTCTTTATGGACAAACAGCGTGCTATTTACCCAAAAAGCGTAGTGTCACCAAACAATGCATGTGATTTCTTCATTCTTAGCACAAAACACCTAGGCCTTGAGCCATTATTGGCAGAATACACAGACGACTTGTTTACAGGTTTAAGTGAAGATAAATTTCTACTAACAAGGTTGCGTCTGCTTTGGCATGATGGAACATACAAGACGGCAGACATAGTTGACTACAAAAAATATCATGGAAAACAATTTCCAGAAGTCAGAGTTGTGTCTGGGGAAAAATTGATTGATTTCCATCATAATCTTTTCAAACTTTCGCAATACCCAAACAATGAAATAAAAGACATAAGTACTTATTTTAAGTCATATGGCAAACCAAAAGATTTTTATCCTTATTATTTGGCAAATTTTATTTGCCACGGAGTTTTATTTGAGAAATTCGAGACCAACCCAAAGTCTCGTGAGCTTAAGTTCACAAGGGAGGTTGTTATGCCTTCTATTAATTTTTTGAAAGAGAAATTTGGAGTTGGCCCCATTATTGTAAATTTTTACTCAAACGACTCAACTGGGGATGAAAATCCCTTCTGGGGATGCTATAATAAAAGTATAAATAATTTTTTAGTTAATTATGTCGAGAAAAATAACTGTCTTGTTAAAAAATTTAAGTAAGCATTGGTTTATTTTATCTTTTTTTGCTATCTCGTTAGCTGTCCTTTTTGTTAGCTTCTTTAAGGTTTTTGAATTAAAAGATTTTCTGGTAGAATTTCCAGAAAGCTGCGACGTGGATTCTAATACCTGCGTAGAAGTTGATGGAGAACTAAGCCCTTCTAGGTTTATCCTGTTAAAAGAAAGTTATTTTTTAAAAAATTGCGAAAACAAAGATTTTGATGAATGTATGAAAAGGTGTGAAACAGATAGTGCATGCACAACAGAAACAAACAAAAGCTAAAGTAATTAATTATTAGATAACTTAAATAAATTAAAATGTTCTGCACAGGATTTATCCAACAATTTTCTAACTCTATGGCACCCGCATATCTATATTACTCTAGCGTGCCTGTTTCTCTTATTTCCCTAATTTTGGGTTTTATAATATTGCGTTTTGGTGATAAAAAGAAATCCTCAACAATATTACTTTTTTTAACCATTGCTTTCTTCTTTTTATTTGCCAGTAATTTAGTTTTGTGGATTGCTGTAGATGCCAACATACAAACATTTGTATGGTTTCTTAACCAATTTGATTTTTTATTCTTGCCTCTATTGTCATTTTTTTTGTTCTCAGAATTTATCAAAAAAAATGAAACGCCATCAAATTTTTTAAAAGTACTAATATTGGCCATAGTCGCAATCTTTATTCCCATAGTGTTGTTGGGATACAATATAAATTATTTTGATTTATATAATTGTACTGTCGTGGAAGCAAACTCGATTGTTATATACCAAAATGCTGTTTTAATTCTATCGTGCTTATTAATGGCATACTTAGCAATAAAAAATATTTTTTCAGCTACTGAAACAAGAGAGTCGAAAACAAAAACCGTATTATTGGCTGTTGGATTATGCTCTATGCTTTTTTCGCTATTCTTCACATGGAATCCGTTAATCTTTGGCTACCCTGATGGCGTAGATCAATTCGGTTTTATAGGAGCAATTATATTCCTTTCAATTATTACTTACATGGTTGTTAAATTTAAAATGTTTGGTATGAAACTTCTCGCTACTCAGGCATTAGTCTGGGGTATTGCAATTCTTACTGGCTCTCAACTTTTCTTTATTAAAATACCAATTAATTTTATATTGACTAGTATAACTTTTGTCGGGGTCATTATTTCTGGTAGATTTCTTATTAAATCCGTCAAAAACGAAATCAAGCAGAAAGAAGAATTAGCGGTTAAAAATGAACAATTATCTGAATTCATGTCATTTGCTTCCCATGAGATAAAAGGGCCCACGGGTTTCATTAAAAGTATAGCTTCAATGGCTCTTAGTAACGATCTGGGAGCACTCACTCCGAAACTAAAAGAAGCTCTGCGAAGAATTTATATCAGAAGCAATGATTTGATTGATCTTGCCTCCCAATATTTGAACAAATCAAAAGTTGAACTCAATCAAATAAGTTACGCGTTCGAAGATTTTGATCTTGGTGTTGAATTAAAACAAGTCGTGGAAGACTTTCAGCAGAGTGCCGAGGAGCAAAACATAATTGTAAAGTACGACAATGCTGGAAAAGAAATCTTTGCCGTTAAAGCGGACAAAGTAAAAATGAAGGAAGTATTTAGAAATATAATTGGCAATTCGATAAAATTTACTCCCAAAGGTTCAGTTGTTGCATCTATATCAAAAACAAACGACGGTGTTCTTATTAAAATTACGGATACTGGCAATGGCATAGAAAAAGAAAAAATTCCAACATTATTTAAGAAATTTTCTCGCGCTGATACTAAAGCTACTAATGCTGGAGGCTCTGGTTTGGGACTTTATCTAGCTAGGGTATTCATTGAAGCTCATCACGGTAAAATCTGGGTTGAGTCAGAAGGTATTGGTAAAGGGACAACATTTTTTATAGAGTTGCCCGCGAATTCTACCCCTGTTGTTTATGAGACATCTAAAGCATAGGAATTATTTTATTACAATTTATTTTGTAATTGTTCTTTTAAATGCTCAACAACTTTTTCTGGAACCATGTCCGTCCAATTCTCACTTTTTTCATCTAAAGATTTCCTAATTTTTGTTGCTGAAATATTTTCAATAGTTTCATTTGGTATAAATTCATTTACTTCATAACCAACCCCTCTTCCAAAATTTACTGATTCTATGTCTGGAATTACAATTATTTTTATCAAATCTTTTTTATCTTCATAAACTTTTTCAATCATCTTAACAACTTCTTTTGTTGTAAATGGATTTTTCTCATCATTTGGAATATCTCGAACCATAATCAAAACCGGAATATTGTATTTTAATTTATTCCAAATTAATTTTTGATGACCAAGATGGAATGGTTGCCAACGACCGATGAAAACTGCATATTGTTTATCAGTTAGGTTTAATTTTTTTCCTCCAAAATTAACTTTAAACCAGTTTTGATCCAAACCAAATTCGATAATATTTTTCCCAATCAAAAAACTTAGTATTTTATTTGTAGATTCTTCAATATTTAAAATTTCAGTATCAACAATAAGTTCAGGATTTATTGGTTCTTCGTATACACTAGATATTCCTGTGAATTCTTTAATTTCACCATTTATTGCTTTTTTATATAGGCCTTTCACGTCTCTGTCTATACAAGTTTTAATACTGGATTTTATATAAATTTCAAAAAATTTTTCACCTGCAATTTCTCTGGCCATTTTACGAGAGTGAAATGTGGGTGAGATTAAAGTAGTTATAACCAAAAATCCATTATCATAAAGCATTTTTGCAGTATGGGCTACTCTTCTTATATTTTCCTCTCTATCTTCCATAGAAAAACCTAAATCAGAATTTAATCCTTTTCTTAATTCATCACCGTCTAAAATAATGACTTTCTCAAACTTTTTTAATTTATTAAAAACAGAATTTCCAAGCGTAGTCTTTCCAGCACCTGATAATCCTGTTAACCAAATTATCGCCATAAATTATTGTATGTTATTTATCCTGACATATTCGTTGATAATATTTAATACGCCTACGGTGAATAAGTCGGGCTCATTCTTAACTTTCTTTAAGAATTCCTGAAAATTTACCCTTATAATATTCTTCACTTCTTCTGTCTGTTTAAATTCCCAAGCCGGCGGGATTTCTCCTTTAAATATTGACCAAAAATGCCCCATCTTATTGTTAACCGGCAAAAAGGTAAAAAGATGATCTAGGTGCGTTGTAATCCCAAGTTCCTCGAACATTTCTCTATGCGCAGCATCTTCATAATTTTCTCCTCTTTGTACATGCCCCCCTACAGACAGTTCCAATAAGTTATATTTTGTTCCCGATTGCAATATGATATTACCAACCTCATCGAACAGTAAAATACCAACTACTCTATGGAGTTGTTTTTTAATATGAGCTATTTTTGCGTCCGTAATGCCAACAACAACATTATTTTTGTCTACTAAATCTATATACTCATTCTCCAGCGAAAAACCTACTGAATCCATATCACACTTTATGTTCAGCTTTGTCTGCGCCAATTCAATTTTATAGGCTATTTTCCTGCTTATGAAATCTGGATCGTCCATCAAGGATACGTCATTTGTAACGGCATATATAGGATCGATGTCTTTCATTAAAACTAGTTCCTTGCCGAACTTCGTGCTTTTACCAACAACCCCAAGATCCATCAAACGTTTCTTATTTTCAGGCTGTACATCAATTATTAATTTTGATAAATTCAATTTTTTTGTATCAAACACCTTACTTTTTTTTAATGATAGAATTGCATAAATTGGTAAATTAACATTCAATATATACTTTCGCATAAAAGAAGGAAAGTCAGAGAGTCTGGAAGGGATTTCTACTGGCTCCTTAATTTCTGAACTTTGATAGAGTCTCTGATACCATATCTTTTCATGTTTCCGATTTTGGTTGGTCTCAATCTTGATTTTCCCAGACCAATGGATCATTTTATCTGAAAAAGCTATGTTAAGCTGGAAGCAAATTTTTTTTATGAACAAGTCAGGCTTAATCCTCATATCAGTCGCATCATACACTACATACGCTTTTGTTGAAACGTCAAGGTACTCGACTATCTTCAATAAACTCAAAAATTCTCTTTCTTCAAAAAAATTCCGATGCAAATTAATTTTTAGAATCTTTTCAAAAAAATTGTAATCATATTCGTGATAGGCTTTATGCTCTACGATATCGTCCCAGCTTGCGTAATTGAACTTAATAGCGAAACTGTCTAGTAGAAACTTATGTATTTCAAGTCTTGGTGATATATACATCTCATCTGATCTTAGTCCTAACTTATCGGCCTCACATATGGCACCTTGAAGCACTGATCCAAAATTTAGAGTTTTTAATCCCTCGTTGAAGTTTATAATACCGTCTTCTTTGGAAAAAAAGTCCAGTAAATACTGCTGCAAACTGAGACCAGGCCTCAAATTCAGTGATTTTAAAATTCTTCGAATCCTAGATTCGACGGTAAGGAGTGGGTTTCGTATTAAAATGAGGATTTTATTCTGTGTTAAGGAAAGCAAATTTTTATACTCATGGCTTTCAATCAGCCATTGAGACATTTCTTTTATCAAAATTGTCTTCCTTGAAGTAGAATTTAAGAAATGATCACCCCCCAACTGATCGTATATATTTTTATATCCGACTTCTGGGTCAAAATCTATTTTTCTTGCGCCTACAAAAGGCTCGTGACACACTACATCAATATCAGTCGATAAGCTCAAAATATATTCGATTAGGGTTGAATTGCTTCTAGGAGGTGCGATTATAAAAAAAATATTTAACTCGCCCTCTGCAACCTTTTTTTTAAGTAAATTTAAATATTTATTTTCCATATAATTCTAGTACTTGAAAAATAGCAAAGTTACAGGATGCTTCGCTCAAATACTAATAACTCTTTATAGTAACTATGGTGTTTTTCTGAATATCTATATGTAAGAACAAGATTGTTTTCCGAAATTAATTGCTTGATCATTTTTTTTGAAAAATAACTACTCCAAAATAATCGGCTTGACCTACCAGCCTTATAATTTACAAACCAATCCCTAAAAATTAAATGTACTTTTTGTAAAAGATTATCGTAAGTTTCTTCTACTAATATTATTCTCTTTTTTGTAACTCGGACAACTTCCTTAAAATATTCAAAGTTGTTAGGTATGTGATGTAAGGTCAAATTTAGGATACTTATATTAAAAGAATTGTCTTTGAATGGGATATTGCACCCGTCATAAAGCTGAACTTTATCTTTATTAATAGTTTCTTTATAGATATTGATATCTAATATTTTTAATAAAGGCTGAATACCAGAAATCATTTCTGACATATACCCAAAACCATTACCAATCTTAAGTATTTGCACCGTTTCTTCTCCCAAAAAAGGAACTATCTTATCGAACCAATATTTTTCTCTTTTTTTAAAGGTATTTATTATGGAGTTCATAAAATTTTACTTCTTAATGATTTCTGATAACTCTCTAACGACACTATCCACATCACCATCTTCAGATACGACAACATAGTCATACATGTCTTTGTAGTTTGCAAATAAAATCTTATCTCTCTCAACCCTTTGAAGAATTTGAGCATCATTTTCTGTTCCCCTTCGTCTAAGTCTTTCTATCTGCTCTTTAGTGGTGGGAGGCATTATGACAATTGTTTTTGTTTCTGGTATCAATTTTTTCAAAACAGCTATTCCTTCTCCAACAACACCAAAAATTATAGCCTTTGAATTGATTCTCTTCCTTAATTCGGCTTTTGGAACTCCGTACATTTGACTAGCATATTCATTTCTGTGGATCAACATCCTCGCTTCAAGTAACATTAGAAATGTCTCTTTGCCCAAGAAATGATAATCAATCTTATCTTTTTCCCCTGGTCTGGGCGTACGCGTAGTAGCTGAAACTACTTTTACTACTTCTGGATGTGCTTCAAGAAGTTTTTTTATTACTGTATCCTTACCAACACCTGATGGACCTGCAATAACCAACACGTCGCCAAGAGAGGAAGAATTTTTCTTTTCAAATTTTTGGCTATCTATCAACAATTGTTCCTCTTCAAACGGTAAAAAAAATTTATCAAATAAATTCTTAAACGATTTAAAATACGCCAACAACGCCTCTCTTTCCTCAGCATTTAATTGCTCAAATTTTTCAATTGCCAAAAACTGCTCTTCTATTTTTTGAATTGTATTTAATGATTCCATATAATTTATTTTTAAATTAAATGACTAAACGCAAAAAGCCCACCGCATGAGTGAGAGCTTGCGTCCTCCATATCAGTTTCCCGATACGGCCGTTCAAGACAAATCCCATGTGATGGGTTTTTTATCTTGAACGGACTCCTTTCACCATGCTTTTAAAATAAAGTTTAGGTTACTTTTCTTATTTAATTGTACTAAGAATATAGCATTTTAGAGAGTTTTTTACAACATTTTTATGATTCTAAAAATCCAAAATCGACCCACAGGAAGAGGTGAAGGGACGACATTCTTTGTGGAATTGCTCGCTAAACAATAAATTTATTATTGCTTACTATTTTTAACTTTATTAAATACTTCTTCTAGTGTTGGACCGTCGCCTTTAGCTACAAAGGCAAGCATGTCTTTATCTCCAGAAACTACGGCTTGATACCCTCTGCAAATACCGTCTACAATATAAAATAATCCATCAGGGTCGTTTTCTACTGCTATGGGAGTATCAACATGTTTACCCAATCTAGTCCCATGAAATGCTTGGGGAGTTTTTGGTTCTTTTCCCTTGCTTGCCATATCTTGAAGTATTTCCTTAAAACTTGTACCTAAATCCCATGTGTTAGCTATTTCTTTTGTAGGAAGAATTTGTAAAGGATTATTTATGTAGTTTTCGGGTGGCGCTATTGCAAATGTATGTTCAGGAACATCTGGTTCTCTTTTATTCAGCCTATAAATTAAATTCTTTTTATACTCGTCAAAAGTTTCAAAGCTTGTCATCTCTTTTGAAAGCCTATCAGCTATTTGATTGAGTGCTTCATCTTTAGTCATATTCATAATCTTGCCATAGTATTTGAATAACACTATATCAAATATTTCTTTTAGCGTTGGACCATTGCCTCCCTCTACAAATGCAAGAATGTTTTTATTCTTAGAAATTACGGCTTGACTTGTTCTATGAAATCCATCTGTGATAGTAAATGTTCCATCACTATTTATTTTTACTGCAATTGGAATTTCTACTTGTCTACCTAGTCTAGCCCCATGAAAAGCACCTGCGTTCGGCTCTATTCCGTCTTTTGCATATTGTTCAAGACCATTTTTTGCGGCAATAGCTTGCGGAGGTAAATTTTCTATTTTATCTAAAGGCACAAGTTGTATCGGATTGTCTATGTAAATATATGGATTTGTATTTTCAAGTGGATTAAAGAGTATTCCGGGTTCTCTTTTTAAAATTATGTCAATTAGATTTTTTCTATATTCAAAAAAATGATTATATCCTTTCATATTTTTTGAAAGTTTTTCTGCGATCTCGTCAATTGAATTATCGGTTGGCTTCTTCATTATTTTACTGATTATTGAAATTGAATGTTTTTATTGTATCACATTTTTTAATCTGGGGAGTGTTTTCTCGTGCACGCACGGGTGGGTGGAGTTTTTGTGTAATCACAAAAACTCTGGGGCAAGCACGAGTATTTTGCGCCTTCGGGCATTTCCGCTATGGTGTCCATGGCTAAAGGACGAGTGCCTGTCCCGAATTGCAATACTGAACTTCAGAGCGAAAGCGACACCACGAAAATAATATTGAAAAACGTAGAGTGGGGATGGCGAGGGCAGAACACTCTCGGTAATCCGAGAGTGTAGTCCCGACCCGGGGAGAGGAAA
>Ga0209323_10000332_pt1 | contig 30173 bp, 40 predicted proteins | sample Rifsed19ft2_FD_184014 | JGI IMG/M metagenome (GOLD analysis project Ga0209323, IMG submission 184014) | Soil microbial communities from Rifle, Colorado, USA - sediment 19ft 2 (version 2) | ecosystem: Environmental > Terrestrial > Deep subsurface > Rock core/Sediment | place: Rifle, Colorado...
ACCTTTTAATTTTTTGAAAAAAAATATGGGAGCGTTGGCAAAATTATTGTTTTCTTTTTTTCGTTCAAGTTACCGATGAACTTAATTAGATGCACGGCTATTGCTGCTAACTTGTAAATACACGCTATAAACGTATAGCCATATTGTGAAAATTCTAAGAAAAACAAAGGTGTTCAGATTCAGCGAAATCACATACGAACTACTCGAAAGAGCCAAAAAGAATCACATACCTTTAAGTAGATTTGTACGTGAGGCTATTTCAGAAAAATTCGAAAGAGATTATCCAATATGGATTAAACAACAACAAGAAAATAATATTGAAAAACTACCATTCTAAAATGAGACCAACACCGGAAGAATATGAAAGCATGATGAACATCGACTATATGTTCAAGAGAAAGAAAGAAAAGAATGACAACGCTGAATTGCGCCTACAAAAAAAACTATGCGAATATCTGCAAACTCATTACCCGGATGTATATTTTATCAGTGATGCTTTAGGATTATTTGTCTTACCATCTATCCGGCAGACATTAAAGGCAACCAATAGCAATCACAAACATTTGGATATTATTGTGCTAAAAAAATCAGGAATATATTCAGGACTTGTACTCGAAATCAAGAAAGAAACTCCATTTAAAAAAGACGGCACACTAAAGCAAGATGAACACTTGGAAGGGCAACAGCACTCAATAAAAAAACTAATCGTAGAGGGATTTAAGGCTATGTTTATCTGGGATATGAATAAAGGGGTGGAGGAGTTTCATGAATATTTAGGGGAGCCTGTTTCAGATAATATACCACTATTCTAATATGAAAACTTTTAATCTACTTTGTCAGGGATCGGTACTTATTTATAATAGACCTTTGTCCTTCATAAAAAAGATGGAGGCTACGTATAAGAAACAGGCGCAGTATAGAGGATGCACTTTTTCCATTAAGTATAACTCAACAATAAAGTGAACGAAGAGCTCGTAAATAAAGTTATTCGCGAACTAAACAACCACGAACGCCTCGCTATGCGTAGATACAAATTCCTTAAGACCATGCCGAAAAGCCTAAGACCCATTGAGTACGCTGAATCCCTGGCAAGCTGGGAAGAGGCTATAAAACAATTCACCAATCTAAATAAATCATGAACAACCAACTAACTCTTTTCTCTATGGCAGACACTAACTCTATGATCGGACACCGCACTATTGACGCGGGATGCGCCTACGAACCCACCACGCACTTCCCGGATAAGCCACCTGTTGCTGAAATTATTATACCACGATTCGTAATACCGAAACCTCAGATACTCGCTTTCATTACCTCGCAACGGGAACGGCTGGAGCAGCTATATATTAAATCCGATACCAAGGTACACAGTGGAGCTACTCGCAGTGCGTTTCATTGTTGATAAATTAATTCGACCAACGCCTGGTTGGTTGAGGGGAAGGGAGTATATTTGGCATGTAAACGGTCACAAACGGTCAAATGAAAAGCACTATTTAACTTATTGATAAATCCAAAGGGGGAGGCTTGCGTTCCGATTTCTTGACCGTTATCGCGTAGGCTGAACCCGATGGGCTTTTTTATTATGCGTATATTCTTCGGTAAACATTACGGTAAAGACACATCGGAGGTAGACAGTGGATACCTTCTTTTTATTATTGAGAAATTAGAATCAGCTGACTATTCCCTAATTCAATCCTGCAAAGCTGAACTATTCTCCAGGTTAAAACTCGATTGGCAACCGCCAACACCGGAAACGCAGCAGATTGAAACCCTGAAAGCAAAACTACAAAAGTCTCAGGCCGAAGTAGCATTTCTCTTTGACGTTATCGGTATGTCCACTATCTGTAAAGGAAACCCATATATCATTGACGGGTATCTTCACAACAGAAAATATATGTACGAAGTTTTTAAGCAAATAAAAGAGGCTAACCAACAAAACTAAAAAATATAATTATGACACAAATTAAAGCAAAAACTATGTCTGAAAAAATGGGATTCAAAGACACAGACAAAGGAAGTCCAGAACATGATAAAATTCAGATTTGGTGCCATGAAAATATTAGGCAAATAATTTCTTCTGTATTTCCAATTAGAACAAAACAAAACCCCGAATATAAAATACAATCATTAACATGGGAGTATCCGGTAATTCAAAGTGGATACAATAGCAGTAAGTTTATTGTTGGTTTTATTGATTTATTTATATCAATATCAGATGCGGATTTTTATGCACGGATTTTTATAGAAATAAAAACAAAAATACCTTCAATAGGGGAATTAATTAGACAAATAAATTTCTACAAAACCTATGCTAATCCCGACAATAGAAAAGAGATAGCTTTTATTGTAATATCTCCTGATGATTCATTTAAAAATATATTGTCAAGCCAAAATATATATTTTTTCAAATACGAAAACAAAGATATTAATATTGAAAAAGTATGAAAGAAGAAAAATTCAACCTTACCTTTCATCCAGTAGATTATTGCAATGCTTTCTTTTCATTCGAGAAAATATTTGACAATGATAAGACTGCGTTCATAAGATCAACCACGGAGGTATCTTATCCAAACCCCGAAGACTTACAGGATGACATGAATAAGCCTACCTATGTTTACTCTGAGCAAACAGGAAAAATATCGGTAATGAAAGCAAACCCTCACAGAATTACTCCGGGTGAAATAATATCAAAGTTCCACCTTCTTACCCATGTTAAATTCAAAGGAAATATACATTCATGCGAATCCTTCATCCTTTATAAAATAATGGGACTTGAAATCCCATACGCCCGAATAGGAACAGATTATTATTTTATTGAAGATAAACCTGTACGATGGGGAACGAACCGAACTATTAGTATTTGGAAGAAGGCTGAGATAGTTGAAGATCACTCAAAAGCTGCATTAAAAATAATTCCCAAATACAATGGGTTTTGTCTTGAGCCGGATAACTTAAACTACTCACCAACTCACGGTAAATACTACAATCTATATTCATCGTTCCCTCATACGCCAGCTAAAGAACCTGTTTCAATATCTGAAATACCACACACAATAAATTTAATTAGACATATTTTCGGAGAGCAGTTCAATCAGGGATTAAAATACATGAAGGTTATTTATGAGAATCCAAAACAAATACTCCCCATTCTTTCAATGGTTTCTAAAGAGCGAGAGACTGGAAAGACAACCGTTATAGATTGGTTTCAAATGCTATTCGGGGAGAACTGCGTACTCATAAAACCTTCTAATCTTACCTCGGACTTCAATCTTTCGTTCGCTACAAAAAATATTGTATTGGTAGACGAGGCATTTCTCGAAAAGAATTCAGGCATAGAGAAACTAAAATCTATTACTACCGCTAAGAATATGCTCGTAAACCCAAAGCACGCAAATGAATACTCTATACCATTTTACGGTAAGGTTATTCTTTGCTCAAATAAAGAAATTGACTTCGCTAAAATTGATGTTGAAGAAATTCGTTTTTGGGTTAGAAAATTAAAACCAATAACAGGTAAAAAGAATGTGAATATACTTCAAAACTTATTTAATGAAATACCTAAGTTCCTTCGATACCTTTTACAAATGCCTGTTATTGATTACGAGAACCTTGATTCAAGAATGGTGTTCACCGCAGAGGAAATAGGTACGCATGAATTATTAAAGGTTAAACAGGACAGCCGACAAGTATTCATTAAGGACATAGAAATACGCATTAGGGAATTATTCTTTGAGAAGCCCACAGAGGATGTCTTATATGCAACATCAGTAAATATCTATGATCGTTGGTTTAAAAACAACTCATACGCATCACCATCGCTAATAAAAAAGCTGCTCCAGGAAGAATTTAAACTCGATGAACCAAAGCAAAAAAGGTACTTTCCATTTGGTGAGGGATCAAAGGTAATGAACAGGCCATTTGAATTTAAGCGTTCATCGTTCCTATCAGAACAAGAAATAAATGAGGTAATATCAGAAAAAGAAGAATTTTGATAGGTATGTACCAAGCTGAACCAATAACCTTACTACAATTAGGTACATCAATTTTACCTATGAAAAGTACCACCTGTACCATGTGTACCATGCCTTTTGGGAATTGTAGATTAAATACCGACTTCCAACATTCCCAAATATGCTGGTACATTTGGTACATATATATACTTTTTAATTAAATTTATATAGTAACAATAGGGGTGTACCAAAGTATGTACCAACCTTGTACCAAATGTACCAACTAACTCAAAATAACGCTATATTTAAACATAGTGAACCAAAATACGGAAGGATGTATGGATTCCCTAAAACTATTCAACCTACCCCCCCTTCTGATTGAATTATGGGGATTGTAGGGAATTTGTAACTTTGTGTTAAGATAATTCTACTGTCATGTCCGCACCTGAAGGAAATCAATTTTGGAAGCAACGGTCTAAGCATGGGAAAGACACCCTATTCGCTGACGCTCAATTACTTTGGGAAGCGGCTTGCGAATATTTTACATGGTGCGATGAGAATCCGTTTAAGGAACAGGATTTTGTAGGCAGGGACGTAACAGAAATTCATCGCGACAAGATGCGTCCGTACACTATGACCGGACTTTGTCTTTACATCGGATGCAATGAAGCGTACTTCAGGCAATTCGACACAAAAGAAAAACCGGAATTCAGAAAGGTAATTGACGAGATACAAAAAACTGTTTACGATCAAAAGTTCTCAGGAGCTGCGGCAGGATTTTTTAACGCTAACATAATCGCCCGTGATCTTGGATTGAAAGATTCAACAGACATAACCACCGATGGGGAAAAAATAAATATCCCACACCAAGTAACATATAAAGGCGAAGATGTTACGCCAAAAGAAGATGTTTGAGCCAAACGAATTGTACTTTAAAATGTGCAAACTCTATAAAGAAAGAGTTTCCAAAGAATCAAAATTAATTATAGTGAATGCTGGCAGTTCTCGCAGCAGTAAAACTTGGGATTCATTCCATTTGATTGTAACTCTCTGCAGAATTCATAAAAAGAAATCATTAGATATTTATATCCTACGTGATACTCTCGTTAATTGCCGGGACTTCACTATGAAGGAATTTCAGGACTGCCTGAAAGTTATCGGGATATATAATCCGAATGACATGATACAATCTCCGAAGCCTGTATATAAATTATTCGGACATAAAATAAAATTCAGGGGACTTGACGATGAGCAAGCAACGGAGGGGTATCCGTCCGATATATTATTTTTCAATGAAGTTCTCGAAACGAATAAGGGATCGCGCGATGGACTAATAATGCGTTGCAGAAAATTAGTGTTGATGGATTTTAACCCGAAGTTTTCCGATCATGAAGTCTACACACTTGAAAAACGTAGCGATTGCGTATTCCTCCATTCGACTTACCTCAACAACCGACACCTTCAACCATCAGTCAAAAAAGAAATTGAATCATACAATCCCGACATACCGGAGAACGTAACCAACGGCACAGCTGACAAGTACCGATGGAAAGTTTACGGACTTGGTGAGCGATGCAACCGGGAGGGATTGGTATTCCCTGAAGTTACCTGGGTGGATGCCATCCCGGCCGACTGCGATCAGATAAGTTACGGAATGGACTTTGGAATGACAGCTCAGACGGCTATTGTGAAGTGTGCTATCCGATTACGAAAACCAAAGTGCGATTTATTTATTCAGAAATTATTTTACGCTCCGACAGAGAGCAGCGATATTGTTAATCAGGTGCTAACACAGTTACAAATAGGAATAGGCAAGACCCATGTGAACTGCGATAATAATTTACCGGGATGGATAGCCGACCTGCAAGCAAAAGGAAAATATGTATTGCCGACTAAGAAATTTCCCGGCTCACGTGAATACTGGATCACATCAATAAAGAAATTTAATATACATTTGGTGAAAGATATTGATTTACGAAAAGAGCAGGAGAATTTTTGTTATCGTGTTGTAGATGGAAAGCAATTATCGGAAACGATTAAGAAGTACGATCACATTTTATCTGCGACTGGATATAGCGTGGTTTCAGACTTCAAACACATAATAGATAAATAATATGGCAAGAGTATGTAAACCATGTGGATCAGGTCGTTGGCATCTCGGAGTTTGCCGGGCGTGCGAGCTCGTGAGTAAAGATGTACGCAAAAAATTAGTTCGCCTTTGTTCTGTTTGCAAAGTAGATTTGTGCAGTAGTTGTTATAATAATCCGTTGAAGCGTGCAATCGCATCCGTAAAGCAACTCTTTAGTTGAGTTGTATTAAATAATATTTGTACTTTTGCTTACATGAACTTCATTCCAGCTAATGTTAACATATTTTCTAAGTCCTTTTGGCAATTCGGCAGAGATAGGTTTTTCACCAGAGCCGGAAGGTTTCAATCGTATGGGACGGATAAGCCCACAATAGAAATCGACTGTAATGATTCAATGTTTGCTTACAGTCATTGTCCGCATCTTCGCGCAGTCATTGACAAGAAAGCGGAGATGTTCTCGTCAGGTGAATGGAAGTGCATAGATGTGAATGACGAATCAATAGAATTTCCTGATGACGAAGGGCTAAAACTATTGAATGCTCCTAACATTTTACAGTCACGTGAAGACTTTTTATTCCAAGCATCATTCTATAAATCTCTATTCTCAAATAATTTCATTTATAAAATTCAAGGGAGTACACTTGTACTTCCGAAAGTATTGTGGCATTTACCATCCGATGAAATGTCAATCCGATTTCTAAAGAATACTACTTTCTTTGACCAGTACGAACTTGAAGGCATCATAGATAAGTTCATATTCAATTATGGAGGCAGTTATAAATACTACGATGTAAAAGATATTATCTTCAAAGCAGAAAACTTTTCTTTCATGCAAGGAAAGGGTATGAGTAAAATACCTTCGTTGAGCCTTCCGGTGAATAATTTGGTCGCATCATTGAAAACGAGAAACATTCTATCGGTGAACTTTGGAGTAAAGGGTTATATCTCACCTGAGGGAAAAGACGCGCTGGGATCAGCTTTACCATTACGAACCGAAGCCCGCGAGCAAATAGAAAAAGAACTCGGACATCAATACAATCTATTTTCTCCTACCTCAAAGATTAAGATCGTTGATGTTCCGACAAAGTTCAATATCATTTCTATCCCACAGAGGGATATGATGCTTCTCGAAAACGAAGCTGCGGACGCTGCGAACATATGCGCTATGTTCGGAATGGCAAAAGATATATTCCCCTGGTTTCCCGGAAGTACATACGAAAATCAAATCAGAGCGCAAAAGAATACTATCGAAACTACCATCATGCAGGATGCTGATTCGTTTGCTGGAATTATGACAAGTGCATTGCAACCGGCAGTGGGAAGGAAGTATATACTTTCTTATGACTGGCTGCCTATTATGAAGGAAGACGGGTTGAAAGAGGCGCAGGAGGATAAGGTGGAAACAGAACGACTGAGTTTGCTTTTACACGATGGGGTAATTTCTCACGAAACATACGCTCAGCTTGCCGGGGTTGAAATGACAGGGACTAAAACGATTCAGCCGAAAGCACCGACACAAGCACAGCAACAAACGCCACCAACAAATTAATTCATACTTTTGTAAGATGGATAAGCCGGTAAAAGAAATGACGATTGAGGAGTATGCGGAGAAAATGCAAGACGAACAATATTCACGGGAGAAGATAAATATTGCATCCCTTAAAAAATCTATTGATGAAAAGAAGGAAGCGAAAGATAACGAAACGATAATACTCAAAGACAAATGAAACTACCCGAACATAAAACAGTAGCCGAGCGTATCGCTTTTCTTGTTGCGAATAAAAAGGAACTAATCGAACTGAAAAAGGCAGCGATAAAGTTTACGGATTATGTTTCGATGGGTGAATCGCAACCGATCACGAAAGCTCTTAATACGAACTATCAGGATGATATTAACTCAGGCATAATCAAACGTACCATTATCGGGAATACTTATAACTGGATGGATAGCCATTCAGATGTTCATTTGGACGGGACATTCACAAAGTCAATTTCAGAAAGGCAGGATAAAATATTTCATCTTCACGATCACGAGCAGAAGATCACAGCGAAGGTAGGTAAGCCGACAAAGATTTACGAGAAGCAAGTAAGCTGGCAGGATATGGGAGTTAATATGCCAGGGAACACAATGGCTCTTATGATGGATTCCAATATCAGCAAGGACATGAACGCTCAGGTGTTTGGACAATATCTGTCCAAAGAGATCAATCAGCATAGCGTAGGAATGATTTACGTTAAGATTGATTTGGGTGTGAATGATTCTATGCAGAAACAAGAATACGCCACATGGCAGAAACACATCAATCAGATCGCCAACAAAGAAAGAGCAATGGAGCAGGGATATTTTTGGGCTGTCAGTGAGGCAAAGCTGATTGAGATTTCTGCGGTGCTTGCCGGGAGCAATGAGCTTACTCCGACAATAGCGAACGAAACGAAAGAACTACCGGATAAAAAGTCAACAGGTATAGATTACGGCAAGTTGGGTGAACTTATGAACAGCGAATCTAAGGATGAGAAAAGCATCGTAACATCCGAACTTGTTAATAAAGTTTCTGCGCTCCGATTCTGATTTGATGTAGTTTTGTTTTTGAATAGCACTCCTTTCGGAAGAGCCGCCCACCGGCACTCCACACGTTAAAGAAGCCGCACCGATCACGCAACGCCTCTAAACTTTAACGCCTCTTAACTGCCTCTTAAACTAATCTTACCATGACACCCGAAGAACAAAAACAATATGATTCCCTTGTTTCGACTTTTAAAACAAAAGTTGACGAAGGAACAGCAACTCTGAAAACAGAAGTTGCCGAACTGAAAAGCAAAAATTCAGAATACGAATCTTTGAAAACAAAATGCCTTGAACTTGAAGCAAAAGCAAAACTCATGACTGAAAAAGACGGCATGAAAAATTCTGCTGACTTCAAAACGCTGGCAGACGAACTGAACACCGCTATCATTGACATCAAAGCATTGAAGTCAAAAGGCGGGAAGGGCAACACCGTAAAAGAACAACTATACGATTTCATCGAAAAGAACGCTGCAAAGATTCTTGAAATGAAACGTGCCGGTACAGGCTCAATAGAATTCAAGGCAGTTGGTAACATGACTACCGGGTCGGCTACTAATCCTGACGGGATTCCTGATCTGGTTGGTGTTCAAATTGCTCCTCCTACAAATGTGAATTTGAATAGCGCAACAATACAGAGCCTTGTAACCACATTGCAAACTTCCCTTGCTGCTTACGCCTACACAGAATCTCTGCCTAAAGATGGTGACTTCTCGTTCGTAGATGAATGTGAAATCAAACCACAGATTGATTTCAAAATAGAAACTCGTTACGCTGAACCTAAAAAGGTTGCTGCTTACATGGCTCTATGCGAAGAAGCGGTAACGGATATTCCCGGTCTTCAATCCATCGCTTATGATTTTCTTGCTAAGAAGCACGATTTGAAAAAGCAAATGGGTATTCTTTTCGGAACAGGAACAGGTGCAGAACCTAAAGGGGCAACTCTTTACGCTCGTGCATTCGACCCTACTGGACTGAATGGTTTGAGTTTCGTGAACTTCATGGATGTAATTAACGCAGTAATCACCGACATTTACACCACGCATAATTACACCGATGAAATGCCATATCAGGCAAACCTGGTATTAATTAATCCTGTTGACTTCTTCAAGCAACTTGTTGCTGCGAAAGATCAGAACGGATTACCACTCTATCCACAGGCGTCATTGTTCAACAGAGTAGTAATAGGTGGAGTAACAATCATTCCAATGGAGCAGATTCCGGTAGGTAAAATATTTGTTGCAGACATGAGCAAATACAACATTACCAACTATGTATCCTACTCTGTTCGTATCGGATGGATTAACGACCAGTTCATCCATAACGCTTTCACAATCGTTGGAGAGAGCCGATTCCACGCATTCGTGAAGAAGCTGGATGAGCAAGCGTTTGTTTACGATGACATCTGCACTATCAAAGCAGCTCTGGAAGTTGCTGGTTCAAGCTGCCCAGCATGAATAACAACTGATTCGGGAGACATCATCGATACCGATTCAGGTGAACATATCGAAATAGATTAATGAGAAGCCCTCTACGGAAACGTAGGGGGTTTTTTATTTGTATTGATGTAAACGAAAATGATTATATTTGCATTATGAGAAAAAGATTACTACAATACTATATTCCAATTATCGGACTTTTTATCTTATTTAAAGACCCAGATTCTAAAGGCGCAGATGTGCATTGGCTAACTCCTGTCGCCATTGCTTATCATGCATTGCTAATTGTATTAATTGATTTTATTATAGTATATTTTCTAAAATGAAACCCAAACGAGGCAGACCGCGCAAAGAGGAAACGAAGGTGTGGTCATTCAGAGTGCCGAAGAGATTAACCGAGGCGATGCGACAGGCAGTTCAACGATTCATTGATTCTATTATACCATAATGCCCATTGATATAGTCATCCCTCTCGGAAAAGGCTCTCGTTGGAAAAATAATGAGATACGTTTTGCCCTTCGCTCTATCGAAAAGCACGTAAAAAATTACAGGGATATTTATATTGTCGGAGTTCTACCACACTGGATGACCGGAGTGAAGCACTATTCACATGAAGATAAACACAACCATGAAAGGAACATATACGAGAAAATAAAGTTCGCCTGTAACTTGCATTCCCTGTCCGACAACTTCCTGTTCATGAATGACGATCACTTCATCACGAAGGATGTTGACGCTGAAAATTATCCATATCTATATTCTCAGACCTTAGACGAAAAGGTAAGGGGTAGGGGTGGAAAGAACAACTGGCGCGGGGCTGGCGATCCTTATACTATTTCAATTAGAAATACTCGGAATGCTTTACAAGGACATCCCCAAAAGTATTTCGATATCCATACCCCAATTATTTATAACAAAGCTGAATTTATCAGAGTGATGAGTTTAGTTAATTGGAATATCGGTATGGGATATGTTATAAAATCTCTGTATGCTAATTTTTTGAATATCGAAGGGGAACAGGGAAAAGATATTAAAATAGCAAATCCGAATTATAAAGAGATAAAACGCAGGATTGAAGGATCGAATGTATTCAGCATTTCAGATAGCGCGATTGGGCAGGGGCTAAAAAAAGTTTTGCATGAATTATATCCTACCACGTCAAAAAATGAAGCGGTACAATTAGAGACAATGACAATGACAACCGTAATTAAGCCTACTATACAGCAACCAACCGGAAGAACATTCAACGGAGCAAGGGACGGAGTTTATATAAGTCATCAAATCGCTACTGAGATATGAAAATCCACATCGAACATCCTTGGTCAACCGAGGGTAATTACGGAAAGGCAATCAATGAATCGTTTTCAAAGATAGGAGAAGATGACTGGCTTTGTATTTTGGATTGGGATGTAATGTTTATACACCCGGAAAGTATTACGCAAATGTATGAGTATGTTCGTCTGCTTCCCGATGCTGGACTACTCACTTGTTTTGCTACTCGAATAGGACAGCACGCCCAAAGGTGGAACAATAAAAAAAGTGGCGATCCAGATTTTATGAATCATTATCGTCTGGCGGATAGAATCGTAAAAAGAAACCGGAATGGTTATACGCGTATGACCGATTCTATGTCTGGATTTTTACATCTTGTAAGTAAAAAAACATGGAACGAAATAAAATATACGGAGGAGAAAATTTATCTATGGGTGGATGATAATTTCTGCAAACAACTTTACGCTGCGGGAAAAGAAATTTACAGGATGGATGGGATTTATATTTGGCACTCATATAGGTTATGGAAAGACTCGAAAGACAGGGAACATTTAAAGTTTAATGGAAGTTTCGGAAGTGCAAAATGAAAATAGAAACATTGACGGGAAAGCATAAAGGAGAAACTGCATACATAATCGGGTCGGGGAAAAGTATTCAGCATCTAAATGAATCCTATTTTGGCAATGGAATTATAATAGCACTCAATGATAATATTCTCAGGATTGAATCATTGCAAATTCCGCATATTATTTATTCCATGCAGAAAGATAATCCGGGAGGACACGATAGATTTGAATGTAAATGTACAGGGGAACAAATTTGTATTTTCGGAGAATTGGTGAAAGTAATTCCAAAAAGAGCAATACTTTTAGTTCACGAATTAGAATCCAACAACTGTATGACTGAATATCCGAATAGATATACTTTCAACAATGAAAGATTTGGTTATAAATGGAATAAACCAAGTGTATTTTCTTCTGTTAAGGTAGCGCAACTATTAGGATGCTCGCATATTAAATTAGTAAGTTTTGACGCTACTGCTTTAAATTGCAATGGCAGAATACTAAAAGACGGGAGACTATTAAAGGATCATCCATATCATGAAAATAATGAAGGACTTGTTGAAATGTTAAAAATAATATCGCATGAATTTGTTACACCGAAATAATGTTTACCTTTGGATAAATGATTCTCCTCTCCCCCTCCGATTTTGAAACAGGATTCTTTCAGCTGGCACAGTCTATTGCCACTAATCCGGTAATTCAATCGTACATAGACAGATTCGAGGCGCACTATATCAGGAGAATACTTGGCGTACAGCTTGGCGATCTGTTCATTGCTGGGATAGCCGCGAATCCAGTTGATGCACGCTTCGTTAAAATACGCGACCCCTTCACAGCACAGGATTCAGGGTCGGGTCTATGCGGATGCGGTGGAATTATGGAAAGCAAAGGCATGAAGGATACTCTCAAAGGATTAATTTATTACGAATACGTTTCCGAAACACAAGTACGCCACTCGCAGGGAGGCGTAATAATTAATCAGTCCGAAGTTTCTACTAACGTACCAGCTGATAATACTACACGTTTCGCAGAACAGAAATGGAATCAGGCGTTAATATCCGTGGGAGCTATACAATGGTTTGTCGGAAAGCATGATGAAGTGGACTATCCTGAATACAATGGGGTGTGTTTCAAATTCCGATATGCTGGACTACTATGACATTTATGGGACATTCTATACCTAAAGATGAATACGAAGGAAATGGGATTCTCGCCAAAAAGAAAACAAATTATTATCGTATTGGATTATTTATTATTATATCTGGAATATTTTTATTCAGCGCAACAGTTTCGGCAGTCATTTTACTTTTCATTAAATGATCTATAAACGTCCATCCGTTGACATCATAGGCGACATGATACTGTCTATGACTTTCCCTGTTACAATTATAAAAAAAACGAATAACGGAGACGGCACATTCATTCTTGAAGTTGACAATATGTATCACGCCCAGCCTTCGTTTTACGTAATGATCGGAACTAAAAAATATCTTATCATGGATATTCAGCCAGCGACAAATGATGTGTGTGGAGGTTGCTCAAATGATATTATGGTAGTGAAGGGCGACCCGATTACAACCGATACATTCAATATGTACCCGCCTTATTTCTTTCATGGTACACCCAAGGCGTATGTAATTGAAACCGGACAAGAGGGGAATGAATATAAAAAAACTCCCTCAGTTTGGTTTGAGGAGCAGTTCACCGATTCTTACGATGAAAGTCCATTAAGCAGTATTGACCGAGAAATAAAGTTCACATTGTTTTTAACCACGCAATCAAATAACGAATTATGGCTAACCGATGAGGCGTATAAAAAAGCTGTAAACACGATGTTTCGGCTGGCGCAACTCATCATTGAGAAAATAAAATCCATGCCGGAACTTTTCGATCTACGAACTTTGAGATATGATATTGAGAACTTCGCAAAATTTGGGCTATTCGTTCCGAACAAAGGGATGGAAAAGTCATTGATACCGGAGCGCGGAGGTGTTTCGATTGAGTTTCAGCCGTTGGCTATTTGGAAGGGAGCAATAGAAAATTGTTATCCTTGTCACTCAGGGGGAAGTATCGGGTCGGGGTCGGGTTCTTAAAAATAATAAATTGTCGTATCATTAAATTTTTATACTTTTACATAACCAAACACTAAAACCCAAACAAAATGAATTGCCCAATATGTAAATGCGGTGGAACACTAAGCAACCTCGGACATCGTTGCACCACACAATTTGACGAAGCCGTAATGGTTGTATTCGTCCCTACATTCGATTCCACAGGAGCGCAAAACGGAATCCTGAAAACACAAGACCTTAACAAAGCATATTTTGATTCGATGGTGAATCACACTGATCCGACAAAGCGTTGGTATCCATCCCCGAAACTGAAAGAAGTTGCCAACAAAAGAGCTGATCCTCAGTATTGGGAATTCTCTGATCAGTCAAAGCAATTCCTTTTTGAAGGTTCACGGAACTTCACTGCGCTAATCACAGCGGAATCTGGAAGCGGGGCGACTGCACCGGGAATGAAAAAGCAAATTGAATCCGCTCGTTGCTCGGACGGAATCAGCGTGTTTATTTTATCCGTTACCCGTCAGATACTCGGGAATAATTCAGACGACAATCTTTCAATCGTGCCTATTCAGATTGACGAACAATCTGTTTATGCTGGATTTATGTTTTCTTCACAGGTTGATACACAGGCTCAGCACCTTGCCCTGTCATTCAATTTCTCCACAACTGAAAGAGATGAGAACCTCGTTTGGATTAACTGCTCTGAACTTGACGGGTACGACATCCTTTTGATGAAAGCACTGCTCGACATCTGCTATGAGCTGGTTGATATGACGCAAACTTCATTGACCATAAAACTTGTTACAAAGGAAATATTCGGTTCGGCTATTAATCCCTATACTGCAGACGGACTTGTCGCTGCTGATTTCGTTTCATCTGACAGCGCAGCGACATCAAAGATTTACAACGCCACCGATGATGCGGATGTAACGATTACAAGCGTTACCGAACAACCGGACGGAACGTATCTTCTGGCATTCACTTCTCAAACATTGGGCGATGCGCTCGTACCCTATGCTGTTAAAACAGGTTACGACTTCACCTGCATGAAAGAAAACCCTATTGAAGTAAGTTCCTCATAAAAATAGTTGCCATGTGTTTGTAAGAAAGGGGCTCGGAAACGTAGCTCCTTTTTTATTTATATCTTTGCTTATGTTTGAATCATTGAAACGAATAGCAAATAATGTCAAGAAGCTCGACAGCGACAAACTTCTCAAAAAGGTATTCGACAATAAAGGAGTTCAGCAGCAGATAATTGATTTGAACCAAGAACAGCTGCGAGATAGGCACGTTCTTCCGTCCGGGAAGGAGATCACAAGGCAATATTCGGAAGTATCGCAGAGAATCTATGGTAAGCCATCGGGTCCCATTATTCTTTACGACACAGGGGCGTTCTATAATTCAATTAAAGTAAAATCAGAAAAGGAAACAATAATAGTCAAGGGCGACACAATAAAAGACACAGACAATGGGCAGATTGACATCGGTGGGTATGTGGGCGGGAATCCCATCGGACTGGATGAAACGAGTTTATCAGAAGTTCGTCAATTCATTCTGCCAATGGTGCGCGAGGAAGTTCTACAAGCGATATTCAAGTAATTGCTATCGCTCAATAGATACCCTTTGCATCTATAACTGGAATAAAATTCAGGAGAGCGGGAATTTAGCTTGGTTAATTCGCTCGGATAATGTGCATATCGAGAAAAAGAAAGTAGGAAAGATTAGCGGAGTAGTATTAGGCATATTATGGAGAAAAATTTTAGATCAATTTATTGACAGATTCGGGTTCTCTGATAACTCATTAGAGATTATAAGAAAGCAAAAGGAAATAATTGCATTAACGGTTGACAAGATAGCAAATGATAATAAATCCGCAAATGCTTTTATAAAAATCGCGGAAGAACAACTGAAAGCATTACAGGCGAATGATAAAGGCATGAACTTTCACGAATTAAAAGCACTTGTTGAATTGGAATGGGGACATCTTAATCCAATGATAGTAACAGTAGGCGAATTCTATTCATACGTGAAGATATTACAGGACAGAGCGAAAAAACAAACCGCAAAACATGGCTGAGGAAACAATAAAGCATAATCAGATAATTGAGGAGAATGTTTTCCAGCCAGCGGCAACATCCGCTGATATTCTTTTGGCGAAGCTAAATGAACTTATAAAATCATTCAAGGAACTTGCTACTCTGACCGGGAAGAAAATCCCATTAACCGATCCTAAAACATTGGACGAAGCCCATCAGATCGCAGCTGCTTTAGAGAAAATTAGGGATGCGGAAAAAGGACTTACCGAAGTTCAGAAAGTACAGATACAGGCTCAGACAATCGTAAATAAACAGAAAAAGGAATTTCGGGATTCATTAAAAGCTGAGACATCTGCATATCAAGCGCTACAAAATCAATATACAGCAGCAGCTCAGAAGGCAAAAGAATTAGGAGCAGCACAAGGCATAGGTAGTAAGGCGGCAAAAGAAGCATCAAAAGAGGCTAATACGTTAAATCAAAAGCTGAAGGACATTGATGCTTCAATGGGGCAGCACAGCCGAAGCGTTGGTGATTATGGTAAGGCATTATCAGGAACTCCATTTGGGGGATTTATATCCGGAATCGGGAATATCGGCAAGGCGTTTTTAACAAATCCGATAGGATTAATAATAACGGCAATTGTTGCGGGTTTATCAGCACTAAAAAAAGCCTTTGAGTCTACAGAGGAAGGTCAGGATAAAATGGCGAAAGGGTTTGCTATTATAAGCAATGTCGTTGGAAGTTTATTTAAATTAATACAGCCATTAGCTAATTTTCTGTTCGATAAAGTTGTATCAGCGTTTGAAGCAGTAGGTACAGCAGCAGGGGCAGCAGGACATTTAATCGCAGACGCTTTATCCGTGTTTGGCTTTGATGCAGCGGCAAAATCAGTAAACAACTTTATAGACTCAACATCTAAGGCGGCAGCAGCAGGAGCAAAGATAGCTGAGATGAGGGATAAAGCCGATGACATAGAAAGGGAATTAATAGTTGAGAGGGCTAAATTGGAGGCAAGAATTGCAGACGCAAAACAAAAAGCAGCAGATACAGAAAATGTATCTGCATCGGAAAGAAAAAAGGCTATTGAGGAGGCAATAAAACTAACAAATGAATTAGCTAATAAAGAAGAGGAGCGGGCAGAATTATTACTCGCAGCAAAGAAACTTGAAAACGAAGAAACCGGAGCAACCGAAGAAGATAAAAAAGAATTAGCGGAATTAGAAGCGGCATTGTTTACTATTCAAAGAAACAGAAGCCAAGATATTCTTGCCCTTCAAAAGGCAGAAAAAAAGGGGAACAAAGAAATACTGTCCCAGCAAAAAGAGTTGACAAGACAATGGGAAGAACAAGTAAAAGTATTAGATGAAGCGATTAAGAGAGCCATTGATTTGTATTCAAAGGATTCCCAAGCATTTATAAAGGCTCAGGAAGATAAAAATAAGGCAGCGGAAGATTTTGCTAAGAGACAAATGGATTTAATTTTGGGGAACTTAGAGCTGGAAGCCAAGCTAACAGAAGATAAAGTAGATGATGAAAATGCAAGATTTCAGGCTGAGTTAATAGCCCTTGAAAATGAATTTACTGCGGAGGAAAAACTAACTGCCGCTTTCAAAAAAAGGGTTGAATTAAACGATAAGTTGCATCAAAAAAATCTTGCTGATATTGCAGATGATGCAGCTAAAAAGCAACAAGAAATTAGAAAAAAACAAATTGATCAGGCATTTGATATGGCAGATCAAATCACCGAAGGCATCGCAGACGGTCTCCAAAAACGCTCAGACCTCCAACAGCAAGCCGACCAGCGCGACATTGATATGCATGCTCGTATGCTTGACGTACAGGCAAGGTTAGCAGCTGAGGGTAAAGACAACGTATTGGCTGAAACAATGGCTCAAACTGCCAAAGCAGAGGAAAAGAAGATACAGGATGCTAAGAAGGCAGCCAAGCAACAGGAAGCCCTTGCGATCATAGACGCGTTCACGTCTGCCCTACAAACCGCTTTAAAAGACGATAAGAAGCCGTTTATGCAGGCGTTCGGTGAGGCATTGGCGGCATCCGGCATGGTATCAGCCGTTTTCTCCAAGATGTTTGCCGGCTTCTACGAAGGAACCACTGATACAGGCACAACGGATAGCCCTCTGGACGCGAAAGGCGGACGGGTGGCAGTTCTTCACGATAACGAGCGGGTAGTCCCAAAACGCTTAAATGACCAGTTAGATGGCATAAGCAATGACGAATTGGTAAGGCGGGCGGTGTCCCCTGACCTGAATAGCACTTTCTTTCCGAAGATAGCTGAAGTTCCGGTACATTCATACGTTGATTATCAGGTACGGGAGATGACCAAGGAAATCAAGGCATTGCGTAATGACATGGCATCTCGTCCTGTGCAGTCTAATAGGCTGGAAAGACTTGGTGAATGGACGGAGCAGATTCAGGAAAAGAATGTTTCAACTATAATTCACCATAAAAAATCTTCTTCGCGCCCTTCGCTTAGACTTAACGGATGATTGTAAAATACAAACTTTTAGGGAACTACGTTAATCCGGTGAATAGTCGGGAAATATCTCTTGAAATTTCTCACGATCAGGAGTCTATTATTAATCAGCCGAAGCCTCATGTAGGAATTAATAATCTTTATTTGGCCAGAGAAGATATTCAGACGATAATGAATTACATCGCTACTTCTCCCGGATGTTTGACGGAGGGGTTGCCATTTGATATTGAAATAAAAGAGCGTGGAGTAACCGAAACGATAAATATGTACTTGAATCTCATGGAAGGATTCAAACGCAGCAATGACGGAATAGAGGCATCTGTTAAAATGTTACAATCCCTTGACTGGTTGGATGACCGGATTGATGGATTTACTTTTGAGAGTATGTATAATGAAACTCCGGTAGCTTTTACGATAGACGGAATTGCTTACAGTTCATATCAGGACTTTTTTGACAAACGATGTATTTATATTCCGTATGTACTTTCGACAATACCGAACAGGCAGGATGCTTTTATGACATTGTTTTCCATGAGTTATATTATCATTCAGCTTTCACAAGGGATAAAGCAATTTATTCAGTGGTGCACTCCAGTGGCTGGCGTAATGCCATCGGTGGGTATCGCTCAGGTCGTTTTAGAGATAGTGTTTTTTGTTTTCATGCTTATTGCTTTGGTTGCCTTAATAAATCATTTGTTTAATTGTTTAGTTCAACCAATAAAATATCACGGAGCGATGTTGCTCATTGATATGTTAAAAATAGTTTCGCATAAACTGGGACTTGATTTTAATTCTTCGATTTGGAATGTCGCTCCTTATAATCAAATAGCCTATCTTCCTGAAAAGTTTAATCCGCAAATAGAAGTTAGCCCTACTGGTAATTCTATTTTCGGAATATCATTTGCCGGATTCGCAAAGACAGGATTTACCAGTCCGGGGTATGCAACAGGTGCGCCACATGATTCTACCGATACCACTATACAAAAGGGATATATGAATGGTGTTGGTGGAGATGTATTCCGATTGGTTAAGAAGTTTTGTAATGGGAAAATAATTATCCCAGATCAGACAAATGATTTAGTATTAGAGCGTAGAGATTATTACCCAGCAGGAACCCCTTATCAGTTGCCAGATATTCGCCAAGACTGGAACGGGTACAATACGGATGAATTAACAGCGAATATATTAATACGATTTGCTGAAGATTTGAACGACAAGAACTGTATTGACAAATATATAGGTACAATTTTACAGGCTACACATTCGCAAATCATTACTACAAATCAGTTGCTCGTTATGCTGAAAGGTCTTCGGGAAATACAGATCATGGCAGCGCGGGGAATAAGAAAAGACACGACAAGTTTCATAGAAGACATTTATACCGCTTTGATTCCAGCTTTTAATGCGATTCATAATGCTGGAATTGCTGTTATAAATGTTGCTATAATAGTAATGAACGCATTGATACTGGTTATAAATATCCTTATTGTTATTTTCAATATATTAATGAACTTAATAGTTGCCATAGTACAGATAGTGGCTGCCATAGTGAACGCCATCAATGCAATCGTTTCTATCGTTGGGGGGAATGGGATAGGGAACAATTTAATAAATCCCCCGGCTTGGGTGCCATTGTTGCAAAATACAATCCCGTTTATTGCCCCTATGCCTTACTCCCCCATATCGTCAGCATATACCTCCCGTGTAGGTGCATTGCTTTTAGAAAACGACATGGTAAGCACTCCGAAACTTTTACTGGTAGATACTACCCGTCCTGAATTCATTGCATCGGGCGGGTATGCTGGAGGACAAAAAAGAATTGCATACTTACAAACCGCAAATCAAACTGTAATAAACGCACAATGGTTGTGGGATTATTTTTATTCTATTGATGCTTTTGTCGGAAGCCCTAATAATCGATTCACTGAAATTTCTCCTGCATTAAATAAGGATTCTGAAAAGAATCCATTCATCCTTTCACTTGCTGATTTCAAAAACCTTGTAAGCAATCCAAAATTAAAAGATAACTTTGCCGAGGAGATAATTGCCGACACGATTCAATGGAGAATAGGCGATGAATCGGGAAGGGCAGAAATTGAATTTAGGAAAGCGGGATGGTTGAAAAATCCGCAAAGTAATAACGGAGCAATTCGCGCACAGGAAGTAAACATAAACTTGCAAATTAAAATATCTTTACCCAATGGACAATAGCCCAAAAACGGCAGCGGAAGAAATGGCTCAATCAATTATCATGATGGAGAAGTCTTTTTATAAAATAAAATCAGAATATGAATCCAAACTCACCCCCGAACAAAAAATAGAATACGAAAAAATAAGTGAAGAAAAGGGCGTTAGTAAAGCTATTGATGAATTGAAATCTAAAATGGAGCAGTTGAAAAATATAAGTAATGGCAGTCACCAAGCTATATAATAAGATCACTTTACGCGAACATCCAGACCTTTCTCCGGTTGCTGACCCTTCATTTGAAAAGGGTCATTCGTTTATATTCCCCGGCGATGAGATTGTAATGTGTACTAAGATTAACGCTCCTACTGACATAGGGGGGGCATTTGCCGGAGTAACATTACAATCTGTTAAGATGTCGGTCATTGCAAAGAAGCCGAATATTTACAGCGAAGAGTATAGCGAAGAGTATGCAGCGACACGAAGCTTTGAATTAGATTCAGTTATTGTTCCGCTCAACGCGACAAACTCACCATCCGTACCTTGGGGCGGGGACGGTTACGCCCCGAACATAAATTTCACTCAGGATAGGAACTGGGCTTTACCGATCGGGGATTTCCGCAGACAAATAAAAGCGTTCACAGAACACGTTGCCTCAACTTCGGATTGGACTTGGAACTTTTGGTTTCCATTTATTTTCAATGAAAGATACTGGCTGGCTTTGGCACAAGCTGACAATGACTTTTACGACCCACTTGAGCCTCAGAATGGTAAAAATGACAAATGGTTACGATATCATGACATTTCAGCTTTGCCTTTTGGCTGGAAAATATTTTACAAGTTTGAACTATTTTATACAGACATAAACGGACAGCAAAGCATAAAATCGGAATGGAACTTAAGCAACGAACAGACAGGCATACAGGATTATGAGAGCAATCCTGATTATGCTTTACGCTCAATTAAAACCTGTCCTGTCGGTGGAACACCTTCAAATACTCCTGCTTATATTTTCGGAGGACAGAACACTTCAGTATTCGGTTACTTCACTAAGCAGTCAGCATGGGATGTGGGAGAGGATGCCACGCTTACCGGAGTTCTCAGGCTTCGACCTTTTGAGGGAGGGGATAGATTAGGAAGTAGGGGCAGTTCTAAATATGCAGCAACCGCAGATGTTGTATGGGTCGCAAACGAACAATTACTTTCAACCTCAGATGGAGATATAGTTATTTCAACCGACTTTGGCGATGACATTGCAATAGATGACAATGGTATTCCTGTCACGATTACCGTAACCGGATTAGATATTGTCGTTCAGGGGGAAATTGACTATCAGAAATTAGCCGTGATATTCCCAGGTGTGACTAACTTCACTTTGTATTGCAGACTTTATAACGGCACAAAATTAATTGACCCATGAGTTTATCAATTACAGGAAATCAATTTGTTGACAATGGAGATACGAGAACGTATGTCGTTTCCGGTATTGGTGTTGGATTTACTTTTCTTGCCACCGCTCAACCTAATGGATGGACGCAAAACACTATTGGAGCAATCGTTGCAGGAGTTCAAAGTATTTCTTTTAATGTCGGCATTGGAAGCGGAACCCTAATAATAGGATATACTGATGGAGTAACCAATGACATTGTTTATTACGATGTTTATTCAGGCGCTACCCGCATGGGAGAAGAAATAAAACAAGACGGAGTTATTTTTGTGCCTCCGGTTATTCCTACTCCTCCGATATTCTGTGATATTTGCGATTCCGCTTTCCCTTTAAATGTATTTGCCGACCCTGACGATCCAACAAATTTTAATAATAACGACAAAACAGAATTTTATCTTGTCGGCAATGCAGGGATAAGCGCGATTACACTAACGCTGCAAAAATATAGCAATGGATGGAATGATATTGAAACGATTATTGATAATACTTTCGGCAGCTTCTTTCCGTTAGGGAAACATCCCGACTTTTCAGGAAATAATTTTGTTGACGACTTCAATAAGAAATACACTGGAATGTTTTTAGAATGGTATAAAGTTTATGCAGTTCATGGAATAGGCAGATACAGAATGAAAGTAACACAAACGGATATATTTTCCGTGGTAACTGATTCCTATTCCAAAGCAGAATATTGTTTGAAGAAATGGAACTGCCATGCAACTGAAGGAACTATTAAAATCGAAACATTAAATCAGGGGCTTCGCGGGACATTAGATAATAATACTATTCAAATTGATTATTCCACAGGATGGAAAGGTGAGATTCGTTTAAGAGGGATGTTTGAACAACTCGACCCAGCATATAACCGTGAATATAATCAATACGGAGATGCCTCTTACAATTCATTCAAGCCGATCATTGACGAACAAATCCCGAAATATAAATCGGACATAAAACCCGTCCCCGGATGGATTGACTGGTATTTATCAACCAATGTTTTACAGGCAGATCAAATATTGATAACAGATTATAATTCAAAAGGGAGACATTCATTAGTTCGCGTTCCTGTTAAAGACGGAGAGATCACAATAATACCAGAGACGAAAAAGTACCCTTATCCTTTGGCAGCGATTGAATTGAAATTATCCTTTGGTCAAAACTCGCTCCGAAAGCGCAATTCATAATTTTTATATCTTTGTACCATGGCAGCAAAATCTAACGCACAATTAACCACGGATATTATATCGGTAATTACCGGGCAGACGACACCGGAAAGCATTACTCCCATAACGCACGGAGCGCTGGAAAAGGATATTGTTGATAGTTTTTGGAATAAGGTTGATGATCCACTCAATCGTACTCAGGTTTTTGCGGATGCAACGGCCAGAGGTTTAGCGGTTCCTGATTTCATCGGACAAAAGGGAACGCAATTAGATACTAATACTGATTATATTTCTTCGGGACTTGTGGCGGGTAATTGGAGATTGTCAGCAAACACACAAATACAATCTGATACTTATGGAGTTGCATCGGGAATAGATACCTATGCGATTACATTAACGCCTGCACTTGCCGCCTATGCTGCCGGAAATTCATTTAGGGTTTTATTCACAAATGCTAATACGGGAGCCGCATCATTACAGGTTAACGGATTAGCGGCAAAAGCAATAAAGAAAAATGGAATAATAGCTTTAGTTGCAGGGGACATACAAGCCGGAACTATCTATACATTAACTTTTGATGGAACTAATTTTCAAATCGATAATTCAGGATATGCAGCTTCTTCTTTTTACAAAAAATACATTGCTGTATTAACACAAGTAGCAACAGGCGCGCCAATAGCATCAATACTGGAGAATACTATTGGTGCAATAGTATTCTCGAGAACAGGCGCTGGAAGTTATAGGGCAACTCTATCGGGCGCATTTGTATTGGGAAAAACCTTTGCCTATGGAATTTCAACTCCATCGAATGTCGGATTTTCAATTGAACATAATTCAATTAATCTTATTTCTTTTACTACCTCAACATTCGGGGGAGTTCTTTCGGATGATTGTTTAACGAACAACGCTTTTGAAATTAGAATTTATCCATAAATAACATGAGTGTAAAAGTAAACGCATTACCAGTAGAGGCTGCTCCCGCACTAACTGATAGCACGATTAACGATAGCGCAAATATTGTAACTAAGCGCACGACATGGCAGAAGATATTTGATTTATTTGTAGCGAGTGGAATTGTAAGCGGGACATACGTTTCAGGCATTGCAGCAGCCGGAGCAAATCAGGCAGCAGCAACAGCAATTTCTGCAACATTCAATAGGATAGATACAGTTGCGGCTGGAACAGGCGTAAAAAATTCAGCGGCTTCAGTTGCCGGAGAAACACGTACGGTTCAAAACAACGGAGCAAATGATTTACTTTGGTATCCATTCGGGGTGGAACAATTTTATTTGATAGATGGAAGTGGTTTACAGGGTGCAAGTGTGCCTATAACTATCGCTTCCGGAAATTCAGCGAAATTTATTTGTTATAACGCAGGGCAGTTAACTATACAAGGATAAACATGAAAAAACTATTAACACTACTCGGATTAATTCCGATTTTAATTTTCGGACAAACGCCAACAATGCGACAGGTAGCAAGTGCAGGAACTGCTATAACAAAATTACCTTCGGCATCAACTGCTACAATTGCTGCTACTGATACAATGATGGTATTTAAAGGCGGTGTTTGGGTGAAAGCGAAAATAGGAGTAATATCTCCTACGTTGGTTGCAGGAACAGGTATCTCTATTTCAACAAATACGATCACCAACACTGCCCCAAACCAAACCGTAACATTAACAGGCGCAGGGACAACAACTGTATCAGGAACATACCCTACATATACGGTTACTGGCGGTGGCGGTCTCACAGTCGGCACCACGGCAATAGCAAGCGGGACGAGTGGTGCTTTACTTTTTGAAGGCGCAGGTAATGTATTACAGGAAGATGCTACTCAGTTGTTTTGGGATAATACGAATAATAGGTTGGGGATAGGTAACGCGGCTCCTGGATATAATTTAGAAGTCACAGGTACGGCAAAAGTATCAAGTAGTTTAGGGGTGAATGGATTTGATGCCAATTATTCTTTTGGTATGATAGGAAAGACAACTGGTTTGTTAGCGTTTTATAATTCGATTTCTCAAGAAGTATTTAATTGGGCAGATAATGGTTTGGTAAATACAAACTTAACGTATTGGGGTTTTGGAGGTAATGCTTCGACTGACACTCGTTTAAAAATACGAGGCGTTTCAGACTTAGCAACTACTTATCCGTTTCTTATTATAAATTCAACCAGTAGTTATGCAACTCTTGTAGTAAATGGATTGGGAGATATGGGGTTGGGATTGGGCGGCGGCCCCACCGCCCCTACCGCCCGCCTCCACGTAAAAGGCTCAACGTCTGATGCTTCGGCAAGTGGGCTATTGGTTGAAAATGTTACGGGTAGAGATATTTTTCAAATTCAAAATGATGGCATAGTCAAGTTAATAGGTGACGCCACTTTTGACCAGGCAAAATTGGGATTATATACTAATGGTGCAAATGCCGCAAATAGAAGTTGGGCTTTTCAAACGAATGGCGGGTCAAATGGCAATTTCATTTTATGGCAATCAACCTCTTTAGGTGGTGACCCATTTGCAGGAACAGTTCGTTTGAATGTTACAGCCGATGGTAATTTTATGCTTGGTGACGATTTATATAATGTCGATCCATTTAGCTCTAAACTATATGTGGCAACTGCCTCTCAGACTTTGGCTTCAAATTTACATACTGTAAATATAGTTGCAAATGATGCTTTTGGTATTGATAAAGGTGGAAGCATCGGGCTTGGGGGGCAGTACAATGGAACCGCGAATCAACCTGGTTACTTTGCGGTTATTTCAGGAAGAAAAGCAAACACAACTTCAGGGGATTTTGCTGGATATTTATCTTTTGCAACTCGTAGCGCGTTAGAGTCAGCTCCTACAGAGGCTCTCAGAATAGATAGCAGTCAGAAAGTTGGTATAGGAATATCAGCCCCCACTGCCCGCCTCCACGTAAAAGGCTCAACGTCTGACGCTTTGGCAAGTGCGTTGTTGCTGGAGGCAGCGGATGGTTCCGATAGATTAGTAGTTGTCAATGATGGAAGGATATACGGAAACGCCTTACATAATAACGCAGGGGCAGTAACAGGAACAACGAATCAATACATTGCATCAGGAACATACACCGCAACGATAACCGACAGCGCGAATACTACGGCAACAACCGCTTATCGCTCAACTTGGACAAGAGTAGGTAATGTCGTACACGTTGCTGGGGTGGTAGACGTTGACCCGACTACAACGCTGACAGCAACACTGATAAAAATATCTTTGCCTATCGCTTCAAATATGACAATCATAGGAGAGTGCAGAGGGACAGCAAACGCAGAAGGAATTGCAAGTCAGAGTGCAGCGATTATAGAAACAACCGCATACGCAACGGCAGACTTTGCAGTTATGAAATGGATAGCCACCGATGTAACAAATCAGCCGATGTCCTATGAATTTCAATACGAAGTAAAATAAACAGTATGGCAATAACAGTATTTGGAGGACAAGAAAAGAGGGGTCTACTTATTGGACTTTCTACTGATATTAAACCCAATCCGTTGGCTGATAGTTGGTCGTTTATTGAAATAAATACAGGACGTATATTTTACTCAGAAGGAGGACAATGGAAGGAGAACCAAAGAGAGGAGGCGGGAACGATTACATTTGCATCTTCAAAAAATGCAACGATAGTCTTCACCTCTCCATTCAATACAGTTCCTAAAATAACATTTTCAAATAACGATGCCGCCATTTCCGTGAACTATAAATCAAGTGTAACAGTAAACGGGTTCACAATGAAGTTTTTATCGCCCTTCACTGGAACCGTTGACTGGTATGCAAAACAAAGACCATGACACTACAAATAGCAATAGAGACAATCAACGATACAGACTTCGATGACCTGCCTATTTCCTATAAACAAGGAACGGCAAAAATTGATGGAAGTGAAAAGTTGAAGCTATCGGCTGACATTGCAATGACTGATGAAGATTTAAAAACACAAATAAAAACCAAACTAACATCACTCGGCTACACATGGAGCGAGGAAATTTAAAAACCAACACAATGAAAAAAGCAATAATCTTACTCGCAATCGTAACCGCATCCCTGACAGGGTTCGCGCAACAGTTCTACACCGTAGACGCTCAGGTGGTAACATCTTCGCTCACCCCATATACCCGTATCGTTTCGGATAGCGTGGTAGTGGACAGTACCTCTATGCAAATCAATTGTTGGTTCGGGCAGGTGGGCAATCCGTATATCGTTGCAGGAAAGCACGACTGGACACAATTTGTCCAAATTAAAGCAACTGTAAAAGGTACTGTCAGCCAGACTGTAATCATTAACGGGGCTTTTAGGTTCGCGGAAGCGTACCGTAAGCGGGTTTATCCGGATGTAAGATAATGGAAGCAATTTTATTCGTGTTAATTAGTGACCCGTTTTTTACCATAAATGCGAAGCCCCAATTCAGCCTAACTTGTAATATATGCAACTCATAAACGGACAATATCAAGACAGCGAAAGACCGGAATCGCTTCGGGATATGTTGCGTACACATATTTCAGAACAGAGAGATTTTAATAAGAAAATGGAAAGAGTTCATAATGTCGTGTTTGGCGATAAGGATGCGGAAGTTGATGGTGTTGTTCACAAATTAAAGAATGTAGAAAAATACATTTCATTTGATAAAAAAATGAAATACACTGCTGCGGGAATGGCTGCGGTAACTGGAAGCGGGTGGGCTTTTTTAGATTCTATTAAACATTTATTAGGCATAAAATGAAAACGATGCACGAAGACGAGGGGGTGAAGCCTATACGAGAAGTTATTATAACACGAATAGATTCAACTGATACCTATACATCAGGGGTATTGTCTGTAACGACCCTAATCAGTATATTTGTACCATGAAAAACTGTTGTGTTTATTTTCATACTACACAAAATACAAACAAAGTATTTTATGTTGGTATTGGGAAAAAGCATAGACCTTACGCCATTAAGCATAGAAATAGATTGTGGCAAAATGTTGTAAATAAGAACGGATATTTTGTAACAATAGTCGAATCTAATTTAACTCGACAAGAGGCTATTGTAAGAGAAAAATATTATATTAAATTATTTGGAAGACACGATTTAGGGACTGGAATGTTAGTTAATATGACTGATGGAGGGGATGGGTCTGAGGGATTTACGCATTCAGTAGATTCAAAAATAAAAATGAGCCACGCTGGAAAGAATCGTAAATTTTCAGAGACCCATATTAGAAATCTATGTGTTGCAAGGCAAAAAAGAAAAATGAAACCTCATACGGAGGAGTCTAAGAAAAAAACAAGCGATACATTAAAAAGAATAGGACATCGACCTAAGAATATTCCATGTGGGTGGAATAAGGGATTAAAATGGAGTCCAGAAATAAGAGAAAAAATAAGTAGGGCGCGTTTAGGACAAAAAATGTCACCGGAGCGTAAGTTAAAAGCAATAGAAACGCTTAGGAACAATTCCCGTTGGGCATCTAAAAACTTGAAAGTAAAATGATTCAAGAGTTCAAGCATAAGTTACTCGCAGGTAAGCCGTGTCTGATACATTCTGACTTCGTTCCTGCAATGGAGTTGCTATGCCGTTACATGGAAATAGTTAAACTATCTGCTCACGTAAATTCATCTTACAGGGCGAACGCTGATAATATAAATGGAGCGATTGTTAATCCAGCCCGTAGATCAAACCACATGATAGGTTGCGCTATTGACTGCAACCTGGTTGATTTCAAGGGCAAGATGTGGTCAAGTAAAGCGCTTGAAGTTTTCGCACCTGAAAGCCCAAATTATAATCCAAAGATAATTAACGAAATTTCTCAACTCATAGGGCTTGTGAGGCGTAGCAATACGTTGAGGTGGGGAGGTGATTTTAAGGCGTTCGATACTGTTCATTTTGACAATGGCATAAACATAAATAACCCGAAGCGGTGGGATGAAATATACGCTGAGATATGGGCAGCCCCCGAAAAGACATGACCCTATTCCAACAAATAAAGGACAAGGCTATCGCAGGAACTATTGGAGAGGTAAGCGGGATTCAATTCTATACAGAAAATAAAAACTAAACTAAAAATACAATGAAAGGATTGAGAAAGGTAATTATCGGACTTGCATTTATTGCAGGCGCAACATTCATCATTTACACCGGAATAAAGACAGGATCAGACCTACTTGGGCTTTCAACCGTAATAGGTGCGCTTGCCGGTGGAGTATTCGGAATAATTTATGGAAATATCGCAGAACACAAAGCGGAGGCATCAACAAATCAAAAACAAACCACATGAGCAAAGAAAAGACAAAAGCAGGATTATTCTTGCAGAACGTACTGAAACCTATAATCAGGGCAGCCGTTAAGCAGATTCCTATTATCGGAACCCCAATCGCAGAAATCGTTACTAACCTGACTCAGCCAAAGGACGCACCAAAGAAGCATAGTTACCTCTCTATTGGCGTACAGGCAGCGATCGCGGTCATTGTGATACTTGACATCATTTTGAATAAAGGAGCGAACCTACTGGCTCTAATTGACCTTATAGGGCTATTGCCAGGTGAGGTGGCAGAGGTTAGCCCTGCTCAGTAATTGCCTCGGTTTCGGTTAATGACCGATGTGATCCTACCGCCACCGCTCGGAGAAGTGGCGATAGGTAAATTAATCTCTTTGATTATCAAGTAGTTAGATAATAATTGCGATACCTTCCCTCGGTCAGTTTCTTACTATGAAATGACCTCGTAACTCTTTGACTATCACCATTTTACTATCTCGTTTTTAGGGCTTATGTTTGCCTTATGAAAAACGAAATATTCACACCGCTATCAGTTAAACAGGTTAGCCTGCTCACCGCAAAGGAAAGGGCTGCGTACTTCGCTAAACTTTTACAATTTTTTCGCAAACAAAAATAACCATGACTAATT